>JFJP01001231.1_pt1 | contig 19347 bp, 22 predicted proteins | sample 431651 | NCBI WGS metagenome assembly JFJP01 (sample SAMN02602958, study PRJNA72255) | Microbial mat metagenome, whole genome shotgun sequencing project. | biome: fresh water; feature: sink hole; material: water; isolation source: purple microbial (photo- and chemosynthetic) mats found in...
ATAATTAGATTTTAACTGTATATAATTAGATTTTAACTGTATATAATTAGATTTTAACTGTATATAATTAGGAGAATTTTACAAAAATTATCAGTATTAATACCAAGTGATAGTACTGGGGTTTTTTTAGTACGTCTTTTTCAAATTTATAGAGATAAAATTGCTAGGGTGGGTAACTTTATTAAAACCTCTATACGTGAAACACGCCCAAAAAACTTTTTACGAAAAAAACGCAAGGTTAAAAGTTTTATTATTAGATCTAAATTTAGATTAATATTTTTTGATACAACGTTTGTGTTATATAATACAAATAATTGTGTAATTTTAAAGAAAAGATTACATACTCGAGGGCGAGTAGTATTAGGTCCAACTACATTTTTAATAAAGCGTAAAAAATTTTTAAGATCTTTTATTAAAGTTTTATAAATTAAAATAAGTTTATATATTTTGAATAGCTTACAGAAAATTTTATTAACCTTTGTAAACTTTCAAGAGAAAAATGCTTATTATCAAATATTTTTTTCTAAAACTTTATACGATAATCACATTTATATATACCTCTATTATAATCTGTCTTCGTTTTTACCGTTTTATAAAAATAATTTACATAACTCATTCACCTCGTTAATTGATTTAGTCGGTATAGATTTAACAGGACTAAAGAATTATAATTTTTTAGCAAATCTAATTAATACTACATATACAAAGCCTATAAACTTTCTCCTAATCTATAATTTAATTGACTATAACACATCGTACCGCTATATTTGGAATAGTTTAATTAACAGGGAGGATAAAATTTTCTCACTAGTTAGTGTTTATGCTAATTCTAATTGATTGGAGCGAGAACTAATTGAATTCTTTGGTGTTAATATACCTAATAAACTAGATACTCGAAATTTATTACTAGACTATAATTTTATCTGAAATCCCCTTTTAAAAACATTTCCAGTAGAGGGTTATCAAGAAATTTTTTATAATTTTAGTACACATACTTTAGACTATATTAGCGCAGAGTTTATCGAGCTTTAATGTTTTCTTGGGTGGTTACTGTAGACTTGTTTAAATCAGATCACAACAATAGAGCCAGCCATAAATTAGGTCAAAAGTACCTTATCGAATTATTTGCTTCATTAACTGTAAAGTATCATTACTCAGTTAGTCTTTTAGGTTTTTTTTTAATATTGATCTTTATGTCACAAATATTTAGTGGTATAATGTTATCTTTCAGTTTAATACCAGAGTGTATGTTAATTCCGATTGTTAGAGATGAGGAAGATTTAGAAGACTTATATACAGATGATTTTTTTTGATTACACGAGAGAGGTGTAGACATTATTTTCATATTTAGTTATTTACATTTATTTAGAAAATTATACTTATCTAGTTATTACTTAGAGCAAGAATATGCTTGAAAAAGTGGGGTGTTCTCACTAATGATAATTCAATTAGTAACATTTTTAGGATTAGTTTTATGTTGTACACATTTAAGTGATATCACATTAAAGATAGCAAGTAATACTTTACATACATTCTTTTTTTTAAAAAGTAAGGTGTATTGATGATTATTTACTGATAAAAATTTAAATACCGATACAACTGTTCGTTTAGCCTATGCGCATTACGTTTCAGCTTTTATTTTATTATTTTTAACGACTCTTCATTCAATTGACATGCATTATGATTGAAAGCCTGATTATATGTATGACGGTATTGAAAATGAGTTACAGTGATGAAATGAGGTTTCAACTAATGAAATTTGATCATTCTGTGATATGATGTTAATTGTGTTTTTAGTATGTTTACAATTATATCATGAGCCAGAAGCCTTAAGTTATGAAATTTTTATGTGAGGAGACGTTGGTGCTATTACCGACCCTAAATTTAATCAAGTTGCCCCCCACTGATACTTTAGACCATTAATGTCCTTTTTATTAGTAGTACCTCATTCTTTTATGGGTGTATTTGGGCTTATTTTATTCTTCTTCCTATTATATCACCAAATTACATTAATGCGCTCAGATGAGATTGATGGGTTTAGTGGATTTAGTCCTGCCGCAGCTGCACGCCTACGTCCATATAAATTACATATGTCTGGACAATTTACTGTAGAGTATAGCTTTTTCCGTCAAATGACATTTTTTGTTTTTTTTATTGCTTGTATGTATACTACTACATTCCTACCAAATGGAAAATATTATCAATTATTGGGTGGTAATACTGGTATGTTACTATCTTATTTTTATATATTCTTCTATTTAACTTTTCCTGGTTTTAGAAACTTCTCTTTTAATAGAAGAACTCTCATTCGTCTAGATACTTTTATCTTTACGTTAAATTCTAATAATAAGGGAAAAAATCAGTTTAAATAACGTTATAGTGCGTTCCTTACAAAAGGTATTTTTTTTAAGTAGTTGTCTTATAGGTACATTAATATGTTATTGAGTAAGTAATTTTTTCTCAATTTTTGAGTTATACGTTATTGAGCTCTTAATATTATTAACTGTTATTCTTTTTAATTCATTTTTAGGTGTAGCGGGTGTATTTTACATTTTTATTTTGTCTAGTGTACTTTTTTTAATCAAATTAGGTAAAAATTTTTTTTTATTTAATGGAGAAAATATAAGTATTTTTACAAACTTTGGTACAAATAATCACTTCTCATACGTCTATAAAAGTGAATTTGGGTTATTAATTGATTTTATTAGTTATAATTTTTCACTATTAACTAGCATTATTGCATTTTTTGTTTTATTTTATGCATTTTCGTATATGCGAAATGAGCCTAAAATAATTTTATTTATTATTTTTTTAAAAAGTTTTATTTTATCAATGATAACATTACTTTGGGCAGCTAATTGATTTGTTTTTATTTTAGGTTGAGAGATGATTGGGGTAACCTCATTTTTATTAATTAACTTTTGAACCAGTAAAATCACTACGCTAAAAAGCGCTTATAAAGCGTTTGTTTTTAATAAATTAAGTGATGGTTGTTTAATAATTGCTACCTTATTAACTTACTTGTGAGGTTTAGAGGGTTTTTTTAATTCAAGTTTATTAGAGACATTAACGCATAGTAAAAATATTATAATTTTAAATTTTGAGATAAATTTTAATGAAATTTTTTTATTTTTTCTAATTATTTGTGCTTTTTGTAAGTCTGCGCAATTTGGTTTTCATATTTGATTACCTGATTCAATGGAGGCCCCAGTACCTGCTTCTGCTTTAATTCATTCCGCTACTTTAGTCTCAGCTGGAATTTATTTATTAATGCGGTATTCAGTAATTTTATTAAATTCTATGTGACTGCCTACGTTTATTTTAATTTCAACGTTTACAGCATTTTATGGATCGTTAATTTCATGTTTTCAGACTGATGTGAAAAAAATTTTAGCGTATTCAACTATTAGTCATTGTGGTTTTTTAATGTTTTCATTAACTTTAAATAATCCATATATAACAATACTATATTTGTTCGGGCATGGGTTTTATAAATCTCTAAGTTTTATGGGGGCAGGTAATCTTATCCAATGAGCGAATAATTATCAAGATTCACGACGTATGGGTAATTTTTCATACAAATATGTATTTGAATTTTTTTTTTTAATTGTGTGTTTGTTTAATTTAAGTAGTTTCCCGTTCTTTTTAAATTTTTTTGCTAAACATTTCTTATTTAATGGAGTAAATACAAATGTATATATAAGTTGCTTAGCTTATGTATTTTTATTTTTAGCTGCATTTAATGGGGTTTTTTATAGCGCACGTATAATATACTTTGCATTTTATACATTTAAAAAAACACACATTTCATTTAATAAAGTTATGTTTGTAGATTTAATGTTCGCATTCAAAACTTCTAACTGACTGAGTTTAGTATGTATGTTTGGTTTGTTTAGTTGTGCACTGATTGTGATGTTAATTTTATTATACTTTATAATAACTAACGGTGCTGTATTTCTTGATACGTATGCTAATGCTAGCCTACCAACCAACTTTCTTAACTTAACTCAATTTCTTTATTTAAAAATTTTATTTTTATATATAATTTTTACACTTTTACTTAGTTTTATTGCATTTAAGTCATATTTACTAAATGTTCATATAATTTATTTAACTTTTTTAATAATTGTTCTTTTGTTTTAAAGTAGAGGTGTTTATTTGTTTTTTTGAAAAAATAAATTTTATGTATTTTAATTCAATTATACACCTATTTTAATTTTTTTAAAAATTGATCTACTGGCTCATGCGTTATATTAGAAATCGAATAAAGTGAAGAAAAGATAATTGATTCTTAGATTACGGTTGACGTAAAGCTATGTGATTTTTTATGCTTATATACTGAACTAGCTTATTTATGTCACCTATTGATTGAATTTTTGGATTATCCTCAAACCACCTTTTATGGAATTATTTTGGAACATGGAAAATGCAATATTTTTGAGTAATATACCTACAATTGTGTGCTTACATGATGTATAATGAGGAGGATTCGATTTGAGGTATAGAAATGTATGACGTTAATGATTGATGACGCTTAACATGGATTGTATTAATTCGTTTGTATTTGGTTAGATTTTTTAGACTGATTAATCGGTATATATAATATAATTATTCACGACTTCAATTTTTTACGAAAGCTTAAAATTATATATATACATTATTTTTAGATTTATGGTAGATTTTTTTATATGGCTTATGAGAAAGTATTTCAAGGAGTAGCGTAGAATTACTCAAACATTATTATTTTTTTATGTAGGTTTAGTAATTTTATTATTAACATTAACTACACAAGTAGAGACTTTACAGAGATTTTTTTTTTTATCTGAATTAGTTTGAATCTTTTTATTTATTTTTTTACTAAATTATGAGTTACTAATTTCTAACGTTAATTTATTAAGTAATTGTTTTTTAATCTTAGTGTTTACTGCTGTTGAGTCATTAATCTTTGCTGCTATTTTGCTCTTAAACCATGCTAAGGTTATTTAAATTTTTTGAAAAGTACGGTGCTAAACTACATATTTAAAGCAATTTTTGAGCCAGACATTTTTAATGGAAACATTTTTACCAGAATTGTACATTTTACCTTAGAATTTATCTTTAGTTGTTCAAATGCATTACGAGCTAAAAATTGATCTAACGATTCATATTTTAATAAATTTTTATAATATAAAATTATATATTTTAATTTTATAGTGTTTGACATAGGTCTAATTTTTATTTTTCAAAATATTGTACTTTTAATGTGTATCTTTTGATTTTTATCTTTTATAGGCGATAAGTATTTTAAAAATAAATACTATAAAGCCTCAACTGAGGTATATGAGTGCGGTTTTTTAAGTACGCATAAGTTAAAGGTTTTATTTAATTTAAGTTTTTTCTTAGTTGCTTGTTTACTTATTTTATATGATGTTGAATTTTTATTTTTAGTACCATTTTATTTTAATTTTTCAAGCTTAACATTAACAAGTATATGAATTTATTGAGTGTTTTACTTATTTATTTTAGTCTCGTTTATCGTTGATTGGGAGGCAGTAGCATTAACCTGACTAGTTTAATTTTTTAAATGTGTGGTTGGTAAGCATAACTCAGAAGTAGAGTGTTAAATTGTGACTTTAAAAGGCGTAGGTGCAACTCCTATTGTTTACCTATATTACCTAAATTTTTTAATTTTACAAAAAAAAACTTTACACCCCTATTAAAATTCACATTTTACAAAAATAAAAGTTTTTACTTCGATGACGTTTTATTAAGTATTTGAGAGGTTACTATGCGGCCTTTAAAAAAAAGTTTCTTTAGTTACCCAGATTTTTATAAAATAATTTACAGTAAATGATTTACTAAACGAGCGCATTTAGAGAAATTATTCGTATCAGTTTTTGATATGGTTTTGTCAAGTGGAATTGTATTAAAGCACGCTAATCTTGAATTTAAATTTTTAAAAAAAAAATTTAAAACTTGGGTTATGTTTATTGAGTGTTATAAGCTTTTAACACAGAACCCATCTATTATTTTTTTAAAAAATTTATTTGGATTAAATTTAAAACTACTATATAGTTTTTACTCAACGCAATTAAATATTTTCTGATGCTTTATTCAAACTTTTTATCTGCAGTTTAATACCATACCAAAAAAAAAAAAACGCTTAAAAAAATGAATAGTAAAGAAGTATTTAGTAACTGGTGACTAATTACATATATTTACTATTTATTAAAAATATTTGATATGTTTACCTCTTCTCGCTCTCACTTAATTCAATTAATGTGTTGGTACTTTTAACGGATTTAACAACTAATACTAAACTTTTTGTATTAATTTTACTTATACTTCATTATTGTTTTCAAAAAACTATATCTATAAGGTGGTTATTTTGCGGTTGTTATAGTTTAATTCCAGCGACAGGCTATAATATTCCATTATCAAATTCTTTATTCCTAATTCATCCAATTTTATTATTATTAGCTGTTGGGGGTTCCTTTTATAGTTTTTTTTTAGGTTTTTTTTATAAAAATTTAATTTTACTAAATAGTGTTTATATGTTAGCTATTTTTTCTGGGGGTTTATGAGCACAGCAGGAGTTTAGTTGGGGGGGTTGATGAAACTGAGATTTCGTGGAGTTAGGTATTTTTTTAACATGATGTTGATGGCTTATAAGTACGCATTCACGTCAAAATAAGCGCCCCTTAATTTTATTTTTTTCTTTATTTGTATGTTTTATTTTATTCTGTGCGTGTTTAAATAAATGAGGTGTTACTATTTCTGTACATCGATTTATCCAATCACCATTTTTTAATAGTTTTTATTGTGTTTATATGTTAGTTGGTTTTGGTTTTAGTGTAATTTTTTATAAAAAGGCAGCTTTAACAATATTTTTTATACTGCTAGGTAGCATTTTTTACTCTTTTAAAGAATTTCTTTTTTTAAAAATCGCATTAATGTGTATTTTTATATGGGTTGGGGTAAAAAAGGGGTCTTTAAGTCAACGACTGTGGCACATTTTATTAATTTATCTAATTTCTATTATCTGTTTATACAATTTCTTTAATTTTAATTTTTTTTTAACTATAAACTTATCTTATTATTTTACGAACTTTGTTTACGATGACGTTTTTAGGGTAGTTTTTAATACGTGGTTAACCCCTATTATTTTTCTATCAAATCAAGATATTTTTTTTTTTAAAGTGTTGGATGTACTATACTCCTATGAACTGTTAATCTCCTTTTTCTACCAACCTTTACAGATTTTTTTATATTATTTTTAGAATAAATTTAGAATATTTTTAAAACTAAAATTCTGAATTATAATTTAGTATTATAGTATTAAAACGTTATAAGGTGAAATTTAAGAAAATGCAAAAATTAAGAGTTTGCAATAATGGAATTTTAACCTTTTTACGGTGAGGTAATTTAAAAGATGGTTTTTTTAAGCATACTTTTTATGTGTATTTTTATAAAACATTTTTTATAAAATTTAAATTTTTCAAAAAATTTCGACGAACGTTCCGTAAATGATTAAAACGCAGAAGGTTATTTTTTTACTTTTTTTGTAAACCCAACTTTTTAATACACGAGAAATTTAAAAATGCGAGAATGGGTAAAGGTAAAGGGTCTCCTCAAATATGAGTATATAAACCTATTTTAAATAGGCCTTTAGTTATTTTAGGGTTGTTTTCAGAGTATCGAGTAAATAGTATTATTCTTTTTTTAAAAAAGTATTTAAATAAATACATGATTATAAAAAAAAAAATTTAGTAGAAATGACTGAATTAATTTATACTATACATAGTTTTAATTCACTAAAAAGTGTTTTAGTTGTTGAAAAAGCGAGAAAAAAAAAATTTAGTTTTTTTTTATTTTTATATATATTGTTTTCAATGTCCAGAATTTCTATTCGTGAAAAAAGAATTTTTAAACGACAGGTAGTGGTTTTAAAATCACCATTCCATTATAAATTACCTAAGCACCATTTAATGTATAATTTTTTTATTATAACGTGTAAATGTGAGATTTCAACCTATTTAGCTGAGGCATTAATCCACGCCTCGACATCAGCGTTTTTTTTAGTAAACATAACAAAACTAAGAATTGGGTCACCCGCTAAATTAAGTTTAGAGGATTTAATTTTATAATATTAAAGATTTTTTTTTTAATAACATTACCTATGTTTAGTATTTGGTTTGTCGCTGTAAGAGGATTTATGTACATGCTATGGGCAGATTACACTCAGTATGTGAATTATCTAAATTTTAATATTGAGTATAAAAAGAATAGAATTATTAAACGATCTAATCCGATTTTTATAAAACTATTTTTTAGTACCTTTATTTATGGTTTTTTATACTTATATTTTATTTTGGTTTGTACTAATACTGAATTAAAATTATTTTATGTAAACGAGTTTATTTTTTCACAAATTCAGTGATTTAGTACTTTTTTTTTACTCACTTTATTTGTTTTATTTAAGTTTGCTAATCAATTATCTAAGTATACAACAGACGTAGGATTTCTGTTTGTCCAATTATACTATATGATTGTATTGTTATTAACAGCTAATAACTTATTAAGTGTTTTTTTAGTTTTAGAGGTAGTAAACGTACTAATAATATATTCATTTTTTGTCACAACTACGTTAAATATAACGAGCTCTGGTAAATTTCTATTTAAAGATAATTGAATTTTAAAAACTTGTGTTTACCAATTTATATTAAATTTCTTTAGTTCGATATTTTTTTTCTGAGCTTATAATTTGTTAATTGGGTTAACGCAAAGTACAAATTTCTTTTTTTTGACACACATATCCCCTACTATGTATCCTTATAATTTATATATCTCATTATTATATTTATCTTTTTTTATAAAATTAGGTATTGGTCCATGAATTTTTTTCAAAATTGAAATTTATCAAAATTTTAACCTTATTTTAATTATTTTGTATACTGTTATTTACTTTTTAGGGATTTTATTTTTTTTTTTTAATCTATTCACAGTATATGGCTTACCATTAACAAACTTATTCATAATTGGTGGAGTACTGACTATTTTAGTTATAAGTCTTATATTTATGACTAATTTATTTAATTATTTTAATATATTTATGTTTTTTAGTTTTAGTTCCCTTGCGCATTTATGCATTTTTTTAACCCAATTTTTATTATTATTTGTTATGTTTGAATAGCTCAGGAGTAGAGCGTTAGACTGAAAATCTAAAGGTCGTTGGTGCGAGTCCGATTTCAAACAATACTAAATGTTCAGTGTTATATAAATTGAAAGTTGCAGAACCGAGAATTGGAGACCTGAGAAGAATGTCAGTTTTTTACTATGTTAAAGGGGTATTTTATAAGAAGTGGTATTCGATTTAAAAAAATTAATTTAATGGATTTTATTTTAAATTTACAACGATTTAAGTTGTTTATAAAATTCTCGTATAATAAGATGGCTAACAAGGTTAATATTCAATTTGTTCATAAATCTAGGCAATTAAGTTTAAAGATTTTATTTTTACGTAAATTTTTAACTTTAAATAAGCAACTTGTATGGCATTCTATTGATTTTAAAGTTTTATTCTCACAATTAACTAACTTTAGAAAAGCTATTTTAGAGGCAATGATAAAGTAGTAGACATGTTTATTGTAGTAGCTGCTAAAATCATGACCTTCGCTTTTGCTATGTTCCCAATTGCTTTTGCTGCTTTAGCAACAGGAGTAATTTTTGGATGTTTTTTATTAGGATTAGCTAGAAATCCTTTAGAGAAAGATAACTTATTTGCAAATAGTATGGTAGCTTTCGTAATTGTTGAGTCATTCGTATTTACTGCTTTATTAGTATGTATTTTAGTGTGATTCGTATTAAACGCTTAATGTACGTCTTAGTGCTATGATTTTTTTTAATAAAGATCTTTGTTTTATGTATTTGATTAATTATTGTTCGGGGAACTTTACCTAGGTATAGAATTGACAAGGTTTTGCGTTACGTTTGAAAATATTGAGTTTATGTATGATACTGTTATTTAGGAATTAATAGTGTCTTATTAATACTCGCATTTTAATTTTACAATGCTTGTATGATACCCATACACATGAAACAACAACTTTTCTTTTTTTAAGAATTTATTCAGATGGTTTAAAAACTCATGTTTAAATTTAATGTATACAGGTGATGAGATTGAATACCGTATATTTCCAGATCATAGAGAGAAAGTTACAAAACGTAATTTTCAATTTAAAGATCTAGACTTATTAGGTCCTGATTTTTTCACAATGCCTGCTTATATTGAAGATTTTATAAATATGTATGTTACTCCATTCTGTTTAATATTCGTTAACGTCATTCTATATAGTTACGCTTTTATTTTAGTTTACGGAATGTTAAAGACATTCGTTATATTTTTAAAAAAGGTTTTAATTGCCTTACCTTTAGGTATAAAGTTAAATTCATACGTATCTGATGATTTTGACTCTAAATACTTATTTTTGATATATATAAGTTGATTGGGATTTTGCCTATCATACTTTTATTTTACTGCGGTCTATATATTCTTAACTGAATATTTTATATATGCAGTGGCTTTTTTAATAACCTTAAAGGGCTTACAATTGTTTTTTATACCTACAAAATTACTATATGAGATGGGTTTTTTCTATATAGTTTTTGTTAAGGGTTCAGGTGTAAGTAAACTAGTAGCTTGAGAGTATATTACAGATTCTATTAGTTTACTTTCATACTATTTAAGAGCTATGATTCAATTAATCAGATTAGTAATTGTCTTAGCTTTATTCTTTACATATCATGAAGTTTATGAGCATTATAACTTTGCTTATAACTATCAAGTTTGAGCACAAACAACTACACTATCATTTAGTAATTATTCACTATCAATTATTTATTTTATTAAAACTTTAGCACATTGATTTTATGAGTGTATTCATTTCGTTGCATTATTTTGTGTACAGTATTCTGTGTTTACGCTTGTATTATTAGCCTTAATTTCATTTTTATATTTACAAAAATTAACTGTTAGTATGGAGGTGTCTTATACTAAATTGGAGCTTAAGTGAATTAATAAATTATTAACTCATTTAAAAACTATGTAGAGGTGTTATTGGCGTCTTTTGGGTTAACCCTATTTTCTTCTAAAGTTGTTATTATATTTCTATTACTCTCATTAGTTTTTACTACCAAAACATTTAAAATAGATAGCAGCTTATTAAGTTACGGTATTAAATTAAACTACAGCCACCCATTTGCCGCTGATTTAATGTTTCGAAATTTATGAACCCCTATTTTTAAAAAAAATTCTTATGTAGGGATTTTTTTTGATACTTATACCTGACAATACTAGAACTGATTTCATGAAATAAATTACCTTCAACTACCGCTACTTTAAAATTTGGTTTATTTTTCGTTCGTTTAAAAAAATTTTTAAAAAAATTTCTTAAACACAACTGATTGATGTTCACTTATTATAAATTATATAAATATTTTTTTTTAATATTTTCATATGTAATTCAAAAAACGCAAGTACAGAAAGTTTACTTTTTTAGTAAACACCATAAAGCTACTGCTTTAAAGCGTATAAAACGCGTAGGTGGAATATTTAAAAAGTATTCTAATATATTTGCCTTTACCTATAAAAAACATAAATATATTTATGAAATTTTTTATTGTGTATTTAAATATAAAAGTTTGTCGTATTTAATTGTGTGAATGCGTCAATTATTTAGGCATGTAAACTTTTTTAAACATCAGTATTTATTATACTTTTTTAGATTTTTTTTTAAGTTTTTAGGGAACAAGCTATTTGAGGCGTATAATGTAACAGGTTTATTTATGAAATTTCACGGAAAAATTGCCAAAGCTGGAAATTCTCGACGAAAGAAATTTCTTATTAGACATAATTACATTAGCACCTGTTATGAGAATAATTATTTAATTGAAAAGTTTCAAATTGTTACATTTACTGGAGCTGTTGGATGTACAGTCATCTTAAGCTATAAGAATATTTAAAATAATTATCTATTTAATGCCTTTTGTTTTTTTCTTTGATAATATATAAACAAATTATTATAAATACCGCGCCTAGTATAAGTGTTTAACGGTCTTAATCGAATTAAATTGTCTCAAAACAATTTATTTAAATTATTATTTGTGAGAATAAAGAATTTAAAATATCGACGTGGTTTCCGCTTACATTTTAATTTTATATTTTTTCAGATAAGGTAATTAAATCCAGGGTAGTTTAAAGTTAAAAAAATTATTTTTTTCTTTTTAGACATTCTAAAAATTTTCCCGGTATATCTGATAATAATCATTCTATGCTCTAGGGTTATTAAAAAAAATTTTTTTATTAAAGTTTTTCGACTCACGTATATAAAATCCTTTCACCGTTTAAATGTGTATAATTTTAAAAAAAATAAAAAAGTTGGGCTATATTGGACTAATACAGTTTGTTTAAATTGCGGGTCTTTTTTTAAAATACAGTAAGGGTAAATCGTAAAAAATCAAATCATTATCAAGATAGTTTTTTTCAATGTGGTAACTTATTTAAGGCTGGTTGAGTTCTTAAAAAATGACGGCTAGCGCCAATAACGTTAAATGTTTTTTTATACTCTCCCGTAATTTTACATACGTTAAGTTGCCTACTTATAAATTTTAAACGACTTAGCTGTCATTTCTTTAAGTTTACTAAAAATTTAGTTTTAGGGTTTATAAAGTTAGAGGTGTTATAGTATTTAAAAATAATAGGTTTCAATTCGTATCTTTTCCACATCTTTACCTTTAATAATAAACGAGCCATACTTAGTTTTGTCCGTTTCATTATTATCTATCAATTTCACCGAATACAATGTCAATTGTACCCATTAATGTTACTAAATCCGCTAGCATATGTTTTTTAACTAATTTTGGTAAAATTTGTAAGTGAAAGTAGGCTGGAGAATGTACCTTACATCTAAACGGTTTATTAGTATTATCGGCAAGTAATGTAATTCCGAATTCACCCTTAGCAGATTCAACGGCAGCGTACACAATACCATTTTTAATTGTAAACCCCTCGCTTCAATACTTAAAATGTCTAATAGTTTGCTCCATACTTGTAAAGTTTGTGATAAAGGAGTAATTACTGGTATTTACATACTGCAGAATTGCGTTTTTATTTACTCTATGAATTTTTATATCAGTTAACATAATTATTAATTGATTAATAATTAATAAACTTTCAAACATCTCACTCATCCTTAATAAATATCTATCATAACTATCGCCTTTTTTTGAGTAGTAACTTCTAAATTGTAGTTGAGAGTAGTTGGCGTATGTTTCAAATGTATCTAACCGTAAATCTCGCTTTACACCAACGCAACGTAACATCACACCCGTTAAACCTCAGTTTATTGCGTCGTTTACGCTGTAAGACCCTACGTTTATTAACCTCTGCTTTCAAATGTTATTATTAACTAAAATAAAATTTATTTCATTAAGCGTTGTAAAACAACTATGTAAAAAAACATTTATATCCTCTAATAAAGAAGAAGAGATTCTATGTAAATTTAACTCATGGGGGCGGTAAAAAGCAGCATGCATTCTAGCACCTGAAACCCTTTCATAAAATTCCATAATTTTTTCCCGCTCCTCAAAACCTCAAAAAACTGGAGACATTGCACCGACATCTAAAGCATGACAACAAATTGCCAGTAAGTGATTTAAAATTCTTGTTAACTCATCAAAAAGAGTCCTGACTAATGTATAACTTGAACTAAAATTTGCTTTTTGTAATAAGGCTTCAATACCTAAACAATAAGCATGTTCTTGCATCATTACTGACACGTAATCTAATCTATCAAAATAAGGTAAAGAGTGTAAATACATTTTACTTTCCATTAATTTTTCAGTCCCTCTATGTAATAATCCTATATGTGGGTCAGTATGACTAATAATTTCATTACTCATTTGTAAGATTAATCGTAATACACCATGTGCGGCCGGATGATTAGGTCCAAAATTTAAATTAACATTTTTAATATTATTATTAGAGGAAATTTTTCTTAAGTTTACTCCTTTATTCAAAATATAGCCTAAAATTAGAATAACGTGGATCATAGCTTATTTATCTTAAATTTATATGTAGCAATATATATGTATTTATATACAGTCATTGTTTTTATTTTCTTTTTAGGTTGAACATCTTTTTTTGAGACAGCAAAATCTAATTTACAGTTTAATAAGTTTTTTCCAAATATTTTTATTCGTGCTAATTTTTTTTTATTTACAGCCTCATTAGTTGGGCTTCCACCACTTTTCGGTTTTTTTACAAAATTTATTATTTTTTTAAACTTATTGCTTTTACAAAAATATATAATTTTTATTTTATTTTTAGTTTTTAACGGATTTTTAATGGTATTTTATTTAAACCAATTTCGGTTTGTACAATCTAATTTTAAAAAAAATTTTTTTTTTTTAAAAAAAAATAAAACAAACACTTTCATTATTATGTTTATTATTGTATCTCAATTTATTAATTTATTTGCAATAGTTTTTTTACCGTTTTTAATAAAATTTTTTATTATTAGTTAGATTTTTGAAAATTAGAGTGACTGGAAATCAACGTTGTGTGTTTGTTAGGAAAAAAAAACAAAAATCATTCGCTAGAATGTTATTAGTAAATCCACAAAAAAAAGGAATTGTTAAGCGAGTTAGAATTCAAACACCTAGAAAACCAAACTCTGCTAGACGTCAAGTTGTAAAATTAGTGTTGGGGCGCAAACGATATACTGTTGCATATATTCCTGGTAAGGGTCATACACTAAAAAAACATTCACGAGTGTTAATTGAGGGGGGCGGAGCTCGGGATTTACCTGGAGTTTATTGTAACTGTATTCGGGGTTTATTTGATTTAAAAGGAATTTATACAAAAACAAAACGCAGATCTATTTATGGGGTAAAGATAAAAGAAATGTTATAGGTTTAATTTTATATTGTTAGCAAGTTATTTAGTTATACCTACAACCTCATTAATAGGTTGAGTACGAAAAGGTTCATTCTGACCTTTAACTTTTGGTTTAGCATGTTGTGCAGTTGAGATGATGCACGCAACATTAAGTCGGTATGATTTTGATAGATTTGGTATTATTTTTAGAGCTACACCCCGTCAAGCCGATTTTATTATTATTTCGGGAACCTTAACCAATAAAATGGCCCCAGCCCTTCGTCGTTTATATGATCAAGTTAATAACCCAAAATGAATTGTTTCAATGGGTAGTTGTGCAAATGGTGGGGGTTATTATTACTATTCTTATTCAGTTGTTAAGGGATGTAATCGAGTAATACCTGTAGATATATATGTCCCAGGCTGCCCACCAACGGCCGAATCTTTAATGTACGGAGTAATTTGTTTGCAAAAATCCTTAGCGGTTCATATTTATGATGATTTATACACCAAATATTTCTACTTATTATAATCTCTCTAAAAAGAATTTTAGAAAACAAATGGGTTTAGGTTATATAACAACTTATTTTAAGTTTTTTAAAAGGCCGCGGTACTTATATATAAAATCAAACCTATTACATATTTACTACTACACAACATTAAATAAAAATTATTTTAGTTTTTTTTATGTTGCTCATAGTAAAAAATTTCTAGTTTGAAAAAAGGTTAATTTTTTGAAAATTAAAGATTTTTATTTTAGACTCAAAAATTAAGTTACGCGGTTTACGTTTTAAAAAAACAATTTTCTTTAAACACCCACATTTTAAAAAATTTTACTTTTATATAAAAAAAAATACTATAACACCAAACTTTTATCAACATAGATTTAAACATAAGACTTTAGTAGCACCTAGATTTAATTATTTAACGAATATTTTAAGTATGACGTATATGTGTATAAATATAATAATGACACATAAAAAATACTACAGTGTGTTTAAAAATAAAGTGGGGGAGTATATTCTATTACCTTTAATTGAGTGTATTACCTTCGGCTCAAAAATTAATTTTTATAAAAATGCGTTACAATTTCAATATTTTTTATATATTGGGAGTATTTTACGAGCTAAGTTTATAAACATTTTGTTTTTAGTGTCAAACATAGGAATTTATAAACCTACTTGGGCTACATCTTTCGGTACATATGCTATCGTTATGGAAAAAACTTTAGTGTCTATTAAATTAAAATTACCTAGCTCTTTTGTTAAAATTTTACCGCTATCAGTATTTGTCACATTAGGGCGGAATAGTTGTAGTAATCATTTTAAACAGTATTTTGGAAAAGCCTCATCTATTTATATGAATAGATCTTTACAAGTTCGGGGTGTTGCAAAAAATCCTGTTGATCACCCACATGGTGGACGTACGCGTGGAAAAATGACATTTCTAACACCGTGAGGTTTAATTGCTAAGAAAAATAAATAACTGAGAAATATTTTTTGCAATTAATATTTTAAAAAAATTAAATTTTGATAAAGCTAAAAAATTTGAATTTCGTAATAGAGCACATAATATTTCAAGGTATTATTTTAGTAAGACTAAAATATTAATTCATCGTGGATTATACTCAGTGTATTACTTTAATAAGTTTTTCCATCGTGGTTATAAATTTGGTATGTTTGCTTTAACTCGCAAACCTTTCGCTAAACCAGCAAAAAAACAAAGAGGAAAAAAACGCTAAGCGTAGAGGTGGTCTTTTCGTCTTTACAAAATTTAAAAAATACCTATAAATATACGTATGAGTCTTCAAATATGCTTTCAAAAAGCGCCTTTAACTTATTTTACCTTATGTATTACTTATATAGTTATATGTTTAAAAATTTATTTAATTTCTTATATAATCCAATTGCTATCCGATTAGCAGTTATTAGAAAATGAAAAAAAAAATTCTTTAGACCTAAACTTTATATTAATCTTAATAATTACATATTTTTTTCAAAAAAATGATGTTTATTTTTTTTTAATTTTATTATTATCCAAAAATCTATTATAGCGCGTAAACGTCGAATGAGAAAAAAAATGTTACGGCACGTAAAATTTTTAAAAATAAATTATTTTACTTTTATATTATTACTAAAATTGTTTTTAATAACCAAGAGTTTTCACTTCTAGATAACCCGATAAATATATTTGTTAAATTGTATGGAATTAAGCAAAATTTCTTAAAATTACTTTTATTGCGTTTTGAGACTTATAAACATTTTTTTATACCTGAGTATCAAATTTTATACGTCTTTCATTTTGTGCGTCAATTTATCCCAGCCCCGTTGGATTGCCAGATGTTATATTTATATAACCTACTGCTAATTGATTATACAAACTCTTATTACACATTCCGCCATTTATTTAATTTACCAGTTAATGGGCAACGTACATGAGGTGGTGGTAAATCTATAAAAATTACTAAATCGCAATTATTTAATTATAAATTAAAAAAATTTATAAAATATACGGGTGGGAATGCTTTGTTTTATACTGCAGAGGTAATTAATTTATTGTGAAAGTATCAATGAGTTCATGAATGATTTTATCAAAAAAAGTATATTGAGTATCTACCATGATATATAAAGCGAAAGAGAAAGTATGTGGCTATTAGTGAGATGGCAGCTAAAAGAGTTGAATCATTTTTTAAGCACCCTTATAAGGGAAAAAAAAAGAAAAGTCATAGAAAGAAAAAGATTATAAATAAAAATGTTATAACTTCGGGTTTTTTATTTGGTTTTTCAGTTATTTACAAAAATAATTTACTTTAATATTATAATAGTATGTGTACATTCTAATGAGTATTTATTTAATATTACTATGTTGAAAACAAAATTTTTTTTTTTTAAATTATATATGTTTTTAATGCAGTTTTGAAATACTGCTATTATTAGAATTTGAAATGGCCGCCGGAAAAGATCCTCTCGAACAAAAATAAGATTAGTCGCAAATTTAAACTTCAATAAGTTTATTTACCCTAGTAGTCGATTAAATTGGGGTGATTTAGCACATAACTGCATTCGCAGTATTATGAATGTACGGTTTTTTAAAAACGCTAGACGTGTTTTATTTCATCAAATTCAAGTGTTAGCTGAATCTTATAAAGCAATACACCCTCGAAATCAACAGGTACATGAGTGAGAAGAGAACGGTATAAATATTTTTTTTCGAATTAGGGCCGCTATTAAATTTTTACGCTTTACGTTTTTAAAAATGTTTAATAAGATGACTGCTAATATAAGGCAGGCAAATACTTTTTTACACCCACTACGAAAATTCAGCGCTTATCAATTTATTTGATTTGTGGAGTTTAATTTAGCGATTTTACTTATTAAATTAAAATTCTCAACATCTCTCTACTTTTCAAAATGACTTATTGGTAATTCATTTATTTTTTTAAGTAACCACTCTATCCCATATTTTTACTCATTAATTACACCAAACAGTTATTTACAATTTATTATAAGTTTTAAAATTTTTTTTTTTTTGAAGAAATTTTTTCAAAAATTTTTCTCCCTATTAAGATTTTTCTCAAAGTATGTATGAGCATTAAATAAAGCACGAAGGATGCAATTTTTTGATAATAGGCGTAAAAAAATTTTCCAGAGATTTTTATATTTTGGGGTCTATCAATTATACTTTATAAGGCTTTTTGAAATTGATTATATTACGCTAACTTTTATTTTCTTACCCCCAGTAAATGAGATAATAATTATAAATTATGTTCATTTTGTATGAGCTAATCACTGAAACCATAAAGTAGTAACATGAAAGTATCTAACGTAATAAACTTAAACTAGTAGACTTATGTTAAATCAATTTTATAAGTTATTAAATACCTACTGATACCTATATAGTACTATTAATTTAAATTATTATTTAATGGTATCCACCCTATTAATTTTAATATAAATTTGTAGAAATGTTAAATTTTACTATTTTAAAAATTAAATTTCAAAATTTTATAAAAAATAATGGGTTGGTAGATTTTTTTTTAAAAAATTTTAGTAAATTATTTGTTTATAATTTTTCTATATACTTGGCTTTTTTTTTTGCAGAAAAATATTTAATAGAGTTTACTACACGATATATCTATAACTGATTGTTATTAACTAGTTTAAAACTTGTTAAAGTTTTAAACTGAGTAAACATGTATGTCTATTTATTTTTAGGCATTTTTAATATTTTAGTATTGTGTATTTAAAAAAATAAATATAAAGCTACCCACCAAGTGGACTTATATGAGGCTCATTCCCTCTGTCATTTTGGTTCGATTCCAAAAGGTGGGCTATATTTGATGTACAGTATTTGTAAATTATTCCATTATTAAATGGATAGAAAATTAATTGAGATTACGTTACTATTTCACGATATTTTAGGCTATGCATTGT
>JFJP01034095.1_pt1 | contig 19347 bp, 19 predicted proteins | sample 431651 | NCBI WGS metagenome assembly JFJP01 (sample SAMN02602958, study PRJNA72255) | Microbial mat metagenome, whole genome shotgun sequencing project. | biome: fresh water; feature: sink hole; material: water; isolation source: purple microbial (photo- and chemosynthetic) mats found in...
ATCACCGGCTTTGTCGCCAGCACCGCCGACGGGCGACCCACCACGCTGGGCCGCAACGGCTCCGACTACACTGCCAGCCTGGTTGGTGCTGCCATCCGTGCTGAAGCCGTGGAAATCTGGAAGGATGTGGACGGGGTTCTGACCGCCGACCCCCGTTTTGTGAAAGGCACCCTCGTCCTCGATGAAATCAGCATGGAAGAGGCGATGGAAATGAGCTACTTCGGGGCCAAAGTCATCCACCCGTCCACCATGCTCCCCCTTCTGGAGCGGGGTATCAACCTTCGCATCAAGAACACCCTCAATCCCTCGGTGAAGGGCACCCTCATCAAGCAGGACCCCAAGCCGCACCCCTACCCCATTACCGGCATTGCCAGTATCACCGGTGCCGCTCTCATCAACATCGAAGGCTCGGGCATGATCGGCATTCCAGGCTTTGCCAGCCGCGTGTTCGGCGCCCTGGCCCGGGTCAAGGTGAACGTCATCATGATCAGCCAGGCCAGTTCGGAGCATTCCATCTGTATTGTCTGCCGAGATGCCGAGGCCGTTATTGCGCTGGCCGCGCTCCGCCAGGAACTCAAGGCGGAGCACGAAGCAAAAAAGCTCAAGGACTGCGAACTGATTGGCGGTCTGGAAGTCATCGCTGTTATCGGCGACAATATGCGGGGCAAACCGGGAATCACCGGCCGTCTGTTCAGCAGTCTCGGTGACAAGAACGTCAACGTTCTGGCCATCGCCCAGGGCTCCTCAGAGCGCAATATATCGTTTGTGATTGAGAGCAAGGACCGTGAAATCGCTTTGAACACCATTCACTCCGCCTTTTTGGGCAACGGAGGCAAACTATGAAATTCGTCAGCACCCGCAACTCCGAGCTGAGGGTCACCTTCGAAGAAGCCCTGTTCCAGGGGCTGGCTCCCGACGGGGGGCTCTACGTTCCCGAGGAGTCACTGGAACTCCAGACCCACTTCAAGGCGCTGGGGCGTGACTCGACGTTCCACGAAATCGCCTCGCTGGTGACGGCGTACCTGCTCAAGGGAGAACTCGACGCCGGGGCCGTCCACCGCATCGTCAAAAACGCCTTTCCCTTCGAGCCCAAGCTGGTGCAAATAGACGACCAGCTGAGCATTCTTGAGCTGTACCACGGCCCCAGCTGCGCGTTCAAAGACTTTGGTGCCAGTTTCTTGGCCAGTGCCATGGAAGAGTTTCTGGCGCAGTCCAACCGCAAGGCTGTGATCCTCGTTGCCACCAGCGGTGACACCGGCAGCGCGGTTGCCACGGCTTTCCATAACAAGAAAAACATCGATGTGGTCATCTTGTACCCCTCAGGCAGGGTCAGCCCGCTGCAGGAAAAACAGCTGACCACCTTGGGTGGCAATATCACCGCCCTCGAGGTCGACGGCTCGTTCGACGACTGCCAGCGCATGGTGAAGGCCGCCTTTGTGGATCCGGAGCTTTCGAAGGCCTTCCCTCTGACCTCGGCGAATTCCATCAGTCTGGGTAGGCTGATTCCTCAATCCTTCTACTACATCTGGGCCTTTGCCCAGCTGAAGGAACAGCTGAAGGAAGAGTTTTTCTTCTGCGTGCCCAGCGGCAACTTCGGAAATCTCACCGCTGGATTGTGGGCCTGGAAATGGGGTCTGCCCGTCACCGGGTTTATTGCCGCCACCAACGCCAACGACGTGGTGCCCCATTACCTCGAGACGGGCATCTACGCTCCCCGACCCAGCCAGCTGACCTATTCCAACGCCATGGATGTGGGCAACCCGTCGAACTTCGAGCGCATGGAGAACCTCTTCCACAAGAATTGGAACTTGATGCGGTCGCTGGTGTTCGGCGACAGCATCACCGACGCTGAAACCCTTGAAGTGATCCGCGACGTCAAGGCCAGCCATAACATGTTCCTGTGCCCCCATACCGCTGTGGGTTACAAGGCCGCCCGGCGGTTTCTGGAGCGCGAAGCCCGTGACAACGGCCATGTTTGTGTGCTGTCCACGGCGCACCCGGCCAAATTCCTGGAAGTTGTCGAGATGGCCACCGGGTTGACCCCTGAGCTGCCGCCCCCTCTCGTCGAGGCCTCAACCAAGGAAAAGCAGTCGTACAAGATTGGCAAGACGCTTGCGGACCTTTCCACGATCCTGCACCAAGTGTTAAAGTAACTGCGTTTTTATCGAGGAGAATGTTTTGAAAAACTTCCTGAAGCCCGCCGCCTTTCTGGTGGTGGCCCTTTTCCTGGCCAGTTGTGCCAATGATGCCCCTCTTTTCCGTGTCTTTGAAAAAGGCAAGTTCGGCTATGCCGATGCTGCCGGAAAGACCGTCATCACCCCGGCCTTTGACCAATGCGGAGAATTTTCCGAAGGTCTGGCTGTCGTCCTGGTCGAAGGAAAGGCCGGCTACATCGACCGTTCCGGCAAACCCGCCATCTCTCCCACCTATCAGAACGCCGGCAAGTTCAGCGAAGGCCTGGCCTACGTCGCTCTTGAAGGCAAGGTTGGATTCATCGACAAGACTGGTAAGGTGATTATTCCTCTCGATTGGGAATATGCCACCGATTTCAGCCAGGGGCTGGCGGCCGTGGTCAAGAACGGCAAGTTCGGCTACGTCGACAAAACGGGCAAAACCGTGGTTGAGCCGGAATATGACTACGCCACCACCTTTTCCGATGATATGGCTTTGGTAGTAAAAAACAACCTCGGCGGCTTCATCGACAAGACCGGCAAGGTGGTTATCGCCATTGAATACACCTACGCTACCCCCTTCAAGGAAGGCTTCGCCATGGTTCAGAAGGACGGGGCGAACTACTTCATCGACAAGACCAACAAGAAAGCTTTCGAAGCCCAGTTCGACTCAGCCGAACCCTTCTCGGGTGGTTTGGCACTGGTAGGCGTTCAGAACAAGGTCGGCTACATCAACACCAAGGGTGAAACCGTGATTGCCCCTTCGTTTGAGTACGCCCGCACCTTCAGCGAAGGCTTGGCTGTTGCGGCACAGGACGGCAAGGTCGGGTTCATCAACCCCAAGGGTGAGTTCGCCATCAAGCCCCAGTTTGATAACGCACAGGATTTTGTCGGTGGCTTGGCCTTGGTGCTGACCGGAACCGACATTGGGTACATCAACCTTAAGGGTGAAAAGGTGTGGACAAAGAGTCAGGCCGAGCTGCCGAACCTCGACCCCGCCGCCGAGCAGGCACCTGTAACCAACCCCTGACATGCAAAGCCTGACCTTCCGGTGTCCCGACGATTTTCACGTTCATTTGCGCCAAGGTGCGGAATGCGGGAATTTCGCCCGGGACGCCCGGGCGGCCGGCTTTGCCCGGGTGCTGGTCATGCCCAACACCCTGCCTCCCATTACGACTGCGGCAGCCCTGAATAGTTACCGCAGGGAGATTGAGGTGGCTGCCCCTGGGCTTTCGGCCCTCATGACCTTCAAAATTCATCCTAAACTCGACAGGGTTGCCCTGGCGGCCCTTAAGGCTGCCGGGGCGGTGGCGGGCAAACTGTACCCCGAGGGTGTCACCACCAACAGCGAAGATGGTGTGCGGCGTCTGGAAGATGCCTACGGGGTTTTTGCTCTGATGGAAGAGCTGAACCTCGTCCTGTGCCTTCATGGTGAACATCCTGAGGCCTTCAGCCTGGACCGTGAGGCCGCCTTTGTTACCGGCCTGGCTGGCCTGCGCTCCGCCTTCCCTAGACTCAAGATTGTGCTCGAGCATGTATCCTCGGTGGCTGGTCTGGAAGCCGTTCTCGCAGACGGCCCGCTGACTGCCGCCACGGTGACCGTTCATCACCTGTTGTATACCCTCGATGATATGGTAGGTGGCAAGCTCGATCCCCATCTGTTCTGCAAGCCGCTGCTCAAGCGGCCCGAGGACCGGAAACGTTTGGTTGAGGCGGCGCTATCGGGCAGCCCGAAAGTGTTCTTTGGCTCTGATAGCGCGCCCCACACCCGCGAGCACAAGGAATCGGCCTTGTGCAGCGCCGGTTGCTACAGCATGCCTGTGAGTCTGAGCCTGCTGGTCAGCCTGTTTGAGGCCTACGGTGCGCTAAACTGCCTCGAACCGTTTGTCAGCCGGTTCGGAGCCGAGTTTTATGGACTGACCCTCAACCAGGGGATCGTTACCTTTGTCAAAGAACCCTGGACGGTCTCAAAACTCTACCACGGAGTTGTTCCCCTTCAATCCGGAGCCACCCTTCCCTGGTCGCTTGATTCGTCTCAAGGAGTCTGAAATGGCCTACGACCCCAACAATCTTTTCGCCAAAATTCTGCGAGGCGAAATTCCCTGTCATAAGTTGTATGAGGACGACCGATGTCTGGCCATCCTCGATATTTTCCCCATCAACCCCGGTCACCTGCTCGTGATCCCCAAGGCCCTCGCTGTGACGGTTCCCGAACTGGACCCGGCTTTGGCGGCCCATATGTTCACCGTGGGGGCCAAGCTGTCCCAGGTGGTTCGAAAGGCGGGGCCGAAGTGCCAAGGGGTCAACTTTTGGATCAGCGATGGTGCTCCTGCCGGGCAGGAAATTCCTCACGTCCATCTGCATATTGTCCCCCGGTTCGAGGGAGACGGGTTCGGCTTTCGCACGGGCCCGAACAACCGCAAGCCCCAAGATCCGGCGGTTCTGAAAGCTCTGGCGGAAACCTACCGGGCCGCCCTGGAGAGCCTCTAGTGCTGGTAGTTCCCGCCATTGATCTGTTGGGGGGCCGCTGCGTCCGTCTGCACCAGGGGGATTACGCCCAGGCCGAAACTTATGACCTCGATCCCATTGAGGTGGCGCAGGGTTTCGTTGCGGCCGGGGCTCAGCGCATTCACCTGGTCGACCTGGACGCCGCCCGTACGGGGTCGGCCACCAACCGCGCCGTCATCGGAGCCATCCGCAAGGCGGTGGAGGTGCTGGTCGAGGTCGGTGGCGGCATCCGCAGCGACGATGATGTGAAGGCGCTGATCGACCAGGGTGTCGACCGGCTGGTGGTCGGTACCGTGCTGGTGAAGAACCCAGAACGCGTCGCGGGGTGGGCCGCACGGTTCGGGGCGAAGTTTGTCGCGGGTATCGATGCCCGCGACGGTGAGGTGAAGGTTTCCGGCTGGGAGGAGGGCAGTGCCCTTCAGGACGTGGACCTCGCCGCCCGGTGCCGCCGTCTGGGTCTGATCAGCATTGTTTATACCAACATTGCCCGCGATGGCACCCTGGGCGGCCCCGACCTCGAGCGCACCCTGCTGGTGGCTGAGGCTGCCGGGCTGCCGGTCATTCTGTCGGGGGGCATTGCCTCGCTGGACGACTTTGAAACCATCCGCCGGGCCGACCACCCGCTGCTGGCCGGGGTCATCACCGGCAAGGCCTTGTACAAGAACCGCATCGACCTGGCCGAGGTGATAGCGAAATACCAAGACAACCGGCACGGAGGCCTGTGGTGAACGACGGACTGACCCTTCCCTTGGAGGTTCGTTCCCCCCGGGACGAACTGGTCGGCATTTTGCTAATGAACGCCAAGGCCGCCAACAAAAGCAGGGAACGCGCCGAACTGTGGACCGTAGTCCCCGGGGCGGCTGTCGCCCACGCGAACCCCGTGCTCTCCATCGAAGGAGCTCGGTTTTCCAGTCTCGAGGTGGTCGATGGAAGTCGTTACCGAGTTGTATTGGCTGACCAGCCTTCGGTGGCTGCTGTGAAGGCCGCCCTGGTTGAACGATTTGCCGGTTTGGCCGCGGTCGACCTTCCCGATGCCCCCACGGCCTCCGGCAACCAGCCCACCCTCGAAAAGCTGAAACAAGTCATTGCGGCGAGGACAAGATCCGCAAAAAGACCGGCGAAGAGGCCATCGAATTGCTGTTGGCCACCACCCACAAGGACATCGTCAGCGAGTCGGCAGACCTGATCTACCACCTGATGGTGCTGCTGGAAGTCAAAGACATTCCCGTGGGCGAGGTGCTGGCAGAACTCGAAGGCCGGATGAAATAGCCGTATTTCAGGCTTATGAAGGTCCTGCGGTTTATCCAAGCTTCTGTCTGGAGTCGACTCACGAGCGACCAAAGAATCGTGCTTCTCTTCGGACCTCGGCAGACAGGCAAGTCGACCCTGGCCCGGTCGGTCATCGAGGCTTCAGGGTTCCCGTGGGTGGTCCTCAATGGCGACAACCCCGAAGATGTCGACCTTCTCACCCGGCCGACGGATTTGAAGCTCTCGGGTCTCCTTTCGGGAGCCCAGGGTTTTTTTCTCGACGAGGCCCAGCGAATACCCGAGGTCGGCCTCACCCTCAAACGCATCCACGACCTTTTTCCTGGGCTGAAGGTCCTGGTCACGGGGTCGTCGAGCCTGGAAATCGGCGACCAAGTCCGCGAAGCGCTAACCGGAAGAACTTGGACCTACACCCTCTTTCCCATCGCCGCCCTAGAACTGGCCTCGATGCTGTCGCCGGTGGACCTCGACCGCCGTCGTGACGAGCTTCTTGTTTTGGGGGGCTACCCGGCCCTCCTCTCGCTGGACAACCGCCAAGACCGAATCGCACACCTCAAGGAACTCACCAACGCCTACCTTTACAAAGACATTCTCGATCTGGCCGGCCTTCGAAATCCGCGGAAGCTCAGGGATCTGCTCCGCCTTCTGGCTTGGCAGGTGGGCAACGAAGTCTCGTTCCACGAACTGGGCACCCAGTGCGGCCTGAGTACCGACACGGTGATCGCCTACATTGATCTGCTCGAAAAATCCTTTGTGGTGTACCGGCTGGGGGCCTGGAGCCGCAACCTCCGCAAGGAGGTGACCAAGAAGTGCAAGGTCTACTTTGTCGACAACGGGGTACGCAATGCCCTTATCGATGACTTCAAGGAGCTTTCGCTGCGAAACGATGTCGGAGCGCTGTGGGAGAATTTCCTGGTTTCCGAGCGCCGCAAGCGCAACGCCTACTCGGGGTTCTATGGGAGTTCCTGGTTCTGGCGGTTGCAGACCGGCGCCGAGCTGGACTACGTCGAGGACAGTGACGGCCGCCTGGAAGCCTTCGAGTTCAAATGGGGCGACAAACCGGCCCACGTACCGGCCAGCTTTGCCACCGCCTACCCCGACCACGGATTCACCCGGGTGGGAAGGGAGAATTGGCAGGGGTTTGTGGTGGGATGAGGGTACGACCAAAGTAAGGATTAATCGCGGATTGGTCGCGACTATTCCACGGCGTAGCCATTTTTGGTCTTGACATAGGTACCAAGCCGGAAAACAATAAGGCCATGACACGCTGGCTGATCGTCGCATTGCAGAACGTCTTTGCCACTGACAGACAAATGGCATTCCTTCTAGGGCCTCGGCAGGTCGGAAAGACCTGGATCGCCTGTCACTTGGGGAATGGGGTCCAATATTTCAGCTGGGATGTGTCCGATGACCGGCGCCTGATCCTGACCGGTGGACGGGAGCTGGCCGAGCGTGCCGGGCTCTATACCCTGTCAGACAAACCTCCCGTTGTCGTTTTTGATGAGCTCCATAAATTTCCCCGCTGGAAGGACTTTCTCAAAGGCTTCTTCGACACCTGGGAGGGGAAGTGCCGTATCGTTGTGACGGGCAGCGCGGCTCTTGATGCCTTCTCTCAAGGCGGCGACAGTCTGATGGGGCGCTACTTTTTGTGGCACTGCCACCCGCTTGCCTGGGCTGAGGTTCTGGCCGACCCCGAGGGTGCCTCCTTGGATGATGAAGACGCTGTGTGGCGTCTTTATGAGACCCTGGGAGGCTTTCCCGAACCTTTTCTTCGCCGAGACCCCGCCTTCTGGCGGAGGTGGCGGGCGTTGCGCTGGAAACAGCTGTTCCGCGAAGACGTGCGCGATCTGACCGCTTCCCTGGATCTGGACCGCATCGAGACCCTGGGGCAGATTCTTTTGGAACAAGCGACCGGCCAATGCACGTGGTCAACGCTTGCGACGCGGTTGCAGGTCTCACAGGATACCCTGCGTCGCTGGGTGAGCCTGCTGGAGTCGCTCCACACGATTTTTCTGCTGCGACCTTGGTCAGCCAACGTCAGCCGATCGTTGCTGAAAGAGCCCAAAGTGTTCTTTGCCGATTGGTCGTGGATCACCGACCGGGGAGCCAGGGTCGAGAATCTAGCCGCCTGTCAGTTGAGGTCTCAGTTGGCGTTTTGGCAGGATCAGGGCCTAGGGGAGTTTGGACTGTGGTATCTACGGGACAAGGATGGCCGGGAGGCCGATTTTCTGGTCAGTCGTGACGGCAAGCCTTGGCTGGTTTTGGAGGTGAAGGCCTCTGAAACCAAACTGAGCCCAGGATTCCTCTACATGGCCAAACAGGTTGGTGCCCGCCATAACTTCCAGCTGGTCTGCGACCTGCCCGAAGTGGAGGCCGACCCGTTTTCACGTGGACCGGAACCGCTGGTGGTGCCGATGCGAACCTTTCTCAGGAGATGGGGGCTTGCCCCCCCGCCTTGAAACCTGTACCTCTTAGGGATGCGAAAACCCTACCTGGATCGTCTGAAGGACGGCGTACTGCTGTTCGACGGGGCCATGGCCACCTACCTTTTCAGTCAGGGTGTCTACCTGAAGAAGTGCTTCGAAGAAGTGTGTCTGAGCCATCCGCATTTGGTGCTCGACGTGCACCGCGAGTACATCGCCCGGGGCGCGCAGGCTATTGAAACCAATACCTACGGTGCCAACCCACTGAAGCTGGCGGGGTTCCATCTGGCCGACAAGACCGAACAGATCAACCGCGAGGCGGTGTTGTTGGCACGGCAGGCGGCGGGGGACGAGGTGTATGTCGGAGGCAGCGTCGGGCCTACAGGCCGCATTCTGGAACCCGAAGGGCCGCTCACCGAGGCCGAGGCCAAGGAGAGTTTCCGGGCGCATATCGGCGCTCTGATCCGCGCGGGAATCGACTTTGTGCTGCTGGAAACCTTTCAGAGCCGACGCGAAATGGCGCTGGCGGTCGAGGTGATCAAGGAGCTCGACCCAGCAATTCCCATTCAGGCGCAGTTCACCTACGGGCGTGGCCTGTTCGTCGGCGAGGAATTCTACCTGCACGAGGCCGAGGCCTGGGGACCGTTTCTCGAAGAGCTGCCTGTCGATGTGGTGGGGGTCAACCTGATGGGGCCGGCCGACGCCCTCGAAACCGTTGCCGTGTTGAAAAAACATTTGACCAAACCGCTGGCCGTCATGCCCGACTCGGGTATGCCCAAGGAGGTCGACGGCCGCCAATTCTACTTGATGACCCCCGACTACTTTGCCGAATACGCCAAGTTGTTCCTTGACGCCGGGGTTTCGGTCATTGGGGGCTGCTGTGGCACCACACCCGAATACATCGGCAAGGCGGGCGAGGCCATTCTTTCCTTCGACGCGGGACGGCGGCAGGTGAAGTGGCTGCCTCTCAAGGCTGAGGTGCCTGAGAAAGTTCCGTTGCCGCTGGCGCAGCGTTCAGCGCTGGGGGCGGCCCTGGTCCGGGGGGAATGGGTGGCTACTGTTGAACTGGTACCGCCCTTGGGCATCGACCCGGCCGCCATGCTCGAGAAGGCTGTTGCCCTCGAGGCCGGCGGTGTGAAGTTCGTCAACCTTCCCGATGGTCCAAGGGCCAGCGCGCGTCTGGGAGCCCTGGTTTCAGCCAGCCTCATCGCCCAGAAAACCAAACTCGAGCCCATTCTCCACATGGCCTGCCGCGACAAAAACCTCATTGGTTTGCAGGGCGATTTGTTCGGTTACCACGCGCTGGGACTGCGCAACGTGCTTCTGGTCACCGGCGATCCCCCCAAGGTTGGAAAGTACCCCGATGTCACCGGGGTGTTCGATGTCGACAGCATCGGCCTGACCAAGGTGGTCCGCCGCTTCAACGCCGGTATCGATATGGGTGCCGAGGCCCTGCCCCAGGCCACCAGCTTTGTGTTCGGCAGCGGGGTGAACCCCGCGTTTCCCGTGCCGCAGACCGAACTGGAGCGCGCCCGCCAGAAGGCCCAGGCGGGCACCGAGTACTTCATCACCCAGCCCGTGTGGGATGCCGATCAGCTGGAGCGGTTTCTCGATGAGCTGCAGAAGACCAACGTGCCTGTGATTCTGGGGGTTTGGCCGCTGGCAAGCTACCGCAACGCGTTGTTTTTGGCCAACGAGGTGCCAGGGGTGGTCATTCCTCGGGAGGTTCTCGAGCGTATGGAGAAGATCACCGACAAAGAAGCCGGCCGCCAGGAAGGAATCCGCCAAGCCCGGGACATTCTTGCCCGGTTGAGGCATAGGGTGGCGGGTGTTCAGGTCAGCCCGCCGTTTGGCAATGTAAAGACCGCTCTCGAAGTTCTCAGGGAGGATACGTTATGATTCATCACAATTCACCAGAATTGGAGATTACCACAGGTCCGGGCGTCACCCGGCAGCTTTTGGCATCCGGAGGTGGCCTGATGGCCGTGGAGTTCCGCTTTGCCAAAGGTTCGGTCGGGGCCTTGCACAGCCATCCGCATGAACAGATCGGCTATGTTCAGAAGGGTCGGTTTGAGTATACCCAGGACGGAGTCAAAACCGTTTTGGTACCGGGAGACACCTACTATGTCCGTCCCGACGCTGTGCATGGCGTTGTGGCCTTGGAAGATGGCATTCTGATCGATGTTTTCACGCCCCAGCGGCAGGACTTTCTGGCAGCCAAGCCATGAATCAGCTCAGCCTTTCCCCACGGTTTTTCCAGTTTCTGGGGGATTACGCCCGCTCGATCGGCAAGTCCCCGGAACGCATTGTTGAAGAGGCGGTATCGCAGGCGATTCTGCGCCACTCCTCGCCCGACGAACCCTCCCGCCATGACGCCCAGGTGCTCATGCCTGGTTCCGTGCAGAAACGACTGTTCTCGCTGCTGCCCGATCTGGAACCTCGCACTGGAACAGAGTCGCCCTTTGGGGTTTTGCTGGAACGCCTTCCCGATAAAAACTGGCACTACCAGGTCTGCCGCTTGGAAGAATGGTGGTTTCTGGTGATTTCTGACCAGCCCGAAGACCTGCCCGACCCCATCGACGTCAAGTCTGTTGAGGCCAGTCAGGCCTACTGCTGGATTTTTGGCTACACGAAAACCGTGAAACTCTGGTCGGCACCTACCCGGTTCCTCGTGGTGTTCTAGACCATAACACCGTGCAGACGGGCGTAGCGGCCCCCGAGCGCCAGCAGCTCGGTATGGTTGCCGGTCTCAGCAATCCGTCCGGCTTCCATGACAAAAATGCGGTCGGCATTCTGTATGGTCGAAAGACGGTGGGCGATGACAAAACTGGTACGGCCCTGCAGAAGTTTGGCCAGTCCCTTCTGTACCAAACGTTCGGTTTCGGTGTCCACGGAACTGGTGGCTTCGTCGAGGATCAGCAAGGCCGGATCGGCCAGAAGGGCACGGGCAAAACTGATCAGCTGGCGCTGGCCCATGGACAGGCGCAAACCCCGTTCGCTGACGGCCGTGGCGTAACCGTCGGGCAGTTTCTCGATGAAGTCATGGGCATGGATGGAGCGGGCCGCTGCTTCGATCTGGGCATCGGTGGCGTCGAGTTTCCCGTACCGGATGTTGTCCGCGATGGTTCCTGAAAACAAAAAGTTGTCCTGACTCATCACCCCGACATGACGGCGCAGCGAAGCCAGGGTCAGGGTGTCCAGGGGCTGTCCGTCCAGTAGGATGGTTCCGGCTGAGGGGGTGTAGAAACGGCTGAGAAGGTTGACCAGGGTGGTTTTGCCGGCCCCGGTCGCTCCCACCAACGCAATCGTTTCACCGGGTTTCACGTGGAAGTTCATGTCCTCGAGGACGGGAACTCCTGTGTCGTAGGAAAAATCGACATGGCGGAACTCCACCTCACCTTGGACTGTGCTGACGTCGCGGGCTAGGGGAGCATCGATAATCCCCACCGGTTCATCGATGGTTTCAAAAATCCGTTCCAGATACGCCGCCGATTGTACCAGGCTGGTGTAGAACGCTCCGATGGTGTTGATGGGGGCCCAGAACCGCCAGATGTAGCCCACAAAGGCCACAATGATACCGACGCTGATGGCATCGCGGAACCAATCCACCACGGCCACGTAGACTAACGCCACACCGAGCACCGAAAGGATTTCGATGATGGGCCAGGTGGCGAACAAAATGCCGACGGCCTTCATCCAGCTCACCCGCCACGCCTCGCCGACCCGGCGGAAGATCGACTCGTTTTCCGGTTCCCGTGCAAAGCTCTGCGTGATTTTGACACCGGCCAAGCTTTCATGGAGGTAGGCGTTGAGGTTGGACTGCTTGCGGCTGAGGTCCTGGTACGCCCGGCGTTGACGCCGCTGCATCAGAAGAATGGCCGCAAACAGGGCGGGCAGCACGGTGAGGCAGATCAGGGTGAGCCTCAGGTCCAAAAACACCATGAAGCCGACAATAAAAGCCAGACTGAACAGATCGGCAATCAGATTGATCAGACCGTTGGACAGCAGATCGGAAAGTGAGTTTACATAGTTCACCACACGGATCAGGATTTTTCCGTGGGGGCGGGAGTCGAAGTAGCTGAAGGGGAGTTCCTGCAGCCGGGTGAAGATATCGGTTCTCAGGGCATGGATGACATTCTGGCCAATGCCGTTCATCACACGGATGCGGAAGTACAGAGCCACAGAACCAATCAGCACGGTAACCAAAATGCCGAAGGAGAGAAGAATCAGGTACCCCAGGTCGTGGCGGGGCAGGGCGACATCCAAGGCCTGTTGGATGAGCCAAGGGGGAAGCAGGCCTGCGAAGCTGGCCGTCACCATCAAGGCAACAGCCCCGGTCACCGGTCTTCGGAACGGTTTGAGGTAGGCCAAAATGCGGCGCACCGCGTGGACGTTGAATTCCTGGTTCAGGTCTTCATCGACATCGTACTTATTGCGCGCCATGATCGTCTCCCACTTCGAGGCCCAGTTGGTGAAAGTGCACGTCACGATACCAGCCTGGTTCTTGAATCAGGTCGCTATGGCGGCCTTTCTGCAGAATTCTGCCCTTGCCTAGAACGAGAATCAGGTCGGCATGGGCAATGGTCGAAATGCGGTGGGCCACCAGGAACATGGTTTTTTTTCCGTGCAGGGCTCGCATCGTCTCTTGCAGATGCTGTTCGGTTTCCAAGTCAACGGCGCTGGTGGTGTCGTCAAGAACCATAACAGGCGGATCCGCCAGAAGCAGGCGGGCCAGGGCGACCCGTTGTCGTTGCCCTCCCGAAAGGCCGATACCGCGTTCGCCGACAATGGTGTCGTAGCCGTCCGGCAGGCGGGAAATGAAGTCGTGGGCCATCGCCTGCTTCGAGGCTGCCACAGCCTCTTCAACAGTGGCATTGGGATTGCCAAAGACAATGTTTCCTTCGAGCGTATCAGAAAACAGAAAGACGTCCTGCATGGCAAAGCCCACCGACGGTCTCAGCCTCTCCAAGGGCCAGTCACGCAGGTCGATGCCGTCCAGCAGCACCTGCCCCGCTGTCGGGTCTTGAAAGCGGGCCAGCAGCCGCACCAGCGTCGATTTTCCCGAGCCCGTCGGACCGACGATTCCCACGGTCTGGCCGGATTCCACGGTGAAGCTCAAATCGGAAAGGATGGGCTCCTTTGCGTAGGCAAAGTCCACATGCCGGAATTCGAAGCGTCCCTTGGCTTTTCCCTCGGGAAGAGCAACCGGATGGGCCGAAGGCTTGAGGCTGCTCTCAACACGGCTCAGTTCATAAATCCGTTCCAGACTGGCCACGAAACGCTGCAAATCATTGATCAGCCAGCCGCTCATGCGCAGCGGTTGGGTGAGTGCCCAAACCAGGCCCGTGAAAACGACCAGCGACCCCACGGTCATCTGGTTTTCCAGAATCAGCCAGCCTCCCCCCAACACCATAATCACCATGAGCAGACCCGAGAATCCTTCAATGATGGGGATGTACTTGCCCCAAACCGCCGCCGCATCCAGGTTGCGCTGGCGGTATTCGTCGTTCTCCACCCGGAACTTTCTCAGCTCTTCCTGCTCGCGCACAAACGCTTTGACAACCCGGTTGCCGGCGATGTTCTCCTGAACCACCGAGTTGAGTTTGGAAAACTGGGCGCGGACCTTGCTGAACTGGGGGCGGACATCCTTTGCCAGAAAGAACGTGGCAAGGGCAATGAACGGCGTTACCAGCAGGAGGACAGCCATCAGCCCGGCGTGAATGGTGAAAAGGACAGTAACGGAGAAGATAAACACAAGCACATTCTCAAAAATCTGATAGCCGACCCAGGAAATGGTGTGTCGGCACATGTCCAGATCGCTGGTCATCAGCGCCATAAGGTCACCGGTGCGGGTGCGGTCATAGTAGGCAAAGTCGAGATGCTGCAAGCGGGTGAAAAGACTTTCCCTCAAAGCCTTGACCATCCGTTGGCTCGAATTTTCGAAGGTCATGACAAACATCCAGCGCAGGGTCATGCGCAGCACCGTAGCACCAATGAGAAGGCCGAGCAGGGGCCAAAGGAGGCCGAAGTCCCGTCCCAAGATGACCTTGTCAACCAGAATACCGGTGAGCATGGGATTGACCATGCCCAAGGCACTGCAAATGACCGTCAATACCAATGCTCCGACCAACCAGTAGCGGTCGCGGCGCAAAAAACCCCAGAACCAGCGGAACATACAGGACTCCTAGGGTCAGGTTAGGTCCGACGGGTCCTCAAGGACTATGGCTCAAGTTGACCAGGCCATGTAAAATGTTGACATGACTGTCCTCGATACGGGCTACAGTTCCACCGACTCGATCGTGCTGCACAGCCATCCTGGCACCGATCTGTACGAGTTCCACTATTTTCTCGATGGATACGGCACTTTCTGGAACTCCGGCCGGGTTCTCCCCATCGAACCAGGGGTTCTGTTTCTCTCCGGCCCGGACGATGCTCATGGTGCGCGCTTGAACCCCGGCTCACAGCGTTTCCGAATGTACTACTTGCAGTTTACCAGTGCCGCCGATCCCGACCATCTGGTTTCGGCTCTGGTGAGCCGGTTTCCTGTAGACTCTCCGCTCAAAGTAGGACGGGCGCACGCGGCGGCTTTTGAGGAGATCCGTCGCCGCAGGGTCAGCGCAGAACCCTTGGTCCGCCGTTCCGCCGACTACCGCTTTTTGACATTGGCCTGCGACCTGGCCGGTGCTGATGCGGCTCCCACCACCACAGGAGTCCGCTACATTGAAGAAGCTCTGAATCTCATGCAGCGTTCTGTCCATGCTCCTATGGACCTTGAGACTCTTGCGGGAAAGCTGGGCATCGATAAGTCGTACTTTGTCCGGTTTTTCAAGAAGCACGTCGGTCAATCCCCCATGCGTTATTACCTGGGACTGCGCCTGGACTCTGCCAAGCACAGGCTGCGCAACAGCGATGAAGGGTTGCGGGCTATTGCGCTCGACCTGGGTTTTCATGATGAATTCCACTTCAGCCACCAGTTCAAAACCCATGTGGGCCAGAGCCCGGTGGCCTTCCGACAGTCAAGGCGGGCTCCCTAGGGGACAGTTAGGGCCGTTTCAGCGACGCCAGGACTTCTTCCAGAAGGGCTTTCTGCTCCGCTTCCCTCCTGTAATACTCCTCTTCCTTATGGGCCACATAGGCCTCCCGTTCCTTGGTCTGGGCCTCTCGTTCTTCCGGTGTTCGAGGGCGCCGAAAAGCGACCAGCACATCGTAGGCAGGGGAGGGGGTTTTGTCGAAACAGTGAACCAGCTCAGTCCCTGTGTAGGTCCAACCCGGATGAGCCTCGAGCCAGCGAACCCGTTTTTTTTCTACCTCGGCGGCCAGCACATCGATACTGAGGCTGTCTCCATGGCAAATTCGATCTCCATCCCGCACCATGGGGTCAGTCAATTCCGAAGGAATGTAGAACTTCATGGGCGGCATGCTTTGAGGATAAGGTGCTGCCTGTTGGATTTCCAGGGGATCGTGTCTTAGACTTGGCAACATGAAGCACTATGACCTGATTGTCTTGGGGGGAGGGCCTGCCGGAGAAAAGGCGGCCGTCAAGGCCGGGTACCACGGCAAGAGAGTCGCCCTTGTGGAACGCTATTCCGAGCCGGGCGGTTCGACGGTTCACAATGGAACTCTTCCTTCCAAGGCTCTGAAAGAAACGGCGCTCTATCTTTCTGGGAAAACTGAACGCGGGGTGTACGGCGTTGACCGCGAACTGTCCAAGGCTTTCACCATTGACGATTTCTTTTTCCGCAAGAATCAGGTCACCAAGAGCGAGGTCAGCACCATTAACATCAACCTTGAGGCTCACTTGGTGGATCTTTACCAGGGCCGGGGTGGATTTGAGGACGAACATACCATCCGCATCACCGGCGAACCCGACATTTTGATCAGCGCTGACTTCATTCTGATCGCCACGGGCAGTTTTCCCTTCCACCCGACGTACCTCAAATTCGATGCCAAGCGCATCCATGATTCCAATACGATTTTGAAGCTGGCCCGGTTTCCCCAGTCGCTGGTGGTCATCGGCGCCGGGGTCATCGGCTGCGAATACGCCACCATTTTCAGCACCATCGGCACCAAGGTCACCTTGATCGAAGGCCGCGATTCTGTCCTGCCCTTTTTGGATAAAGAGGTCACCACCGAACTGGTACGCCAGATCCGCGAAGGCGGTGTCGAGGTGCTCTTCAACACCGCCGTCGAAAGCGTGGAAGACCCCAACGATGAATCCCTGCCCCTGCAGGTGCATCTCAAGTCGGGGCGGGTTCTGGAAACCGACATGCTTTTGTTCGCGGCGGGCCGCGCAGGGCGCACCGATGCCCTGCACCTGTCCAAGATCGGACTGGAAAAAAGTGACCGGGGGTTGGTTCCAGTCAATGAGCGCTATCAGACCAAAATTCCCCACATCTATGCGGCGGGAGATGTCATCGGATTTCCCAGTCTGGCCAGCACGTCCATGGACCAGGGCCGGGTCGCGGTCACTCAGATGTTTCAGCTGGAGGGGTACGAAAGCCTCGCCCATGTGTTCCCCTACGGAATTTATACAGTCCCTGAGGTTTCCATGGTCGGCATGACCGAAGAAGAAGCCCAGAGAAAGGGGCTGCCCTTCGGGGTCGGCCGGGCGCACCACGCCCAGATGCCGCGCGGTAAAATTCAAGGGGCCAAGGATGGGTTTTTGAAACTCGTCTATGAACAGGGCTCCCATCGGATTCTAGGTGTTCATATCATCGGTCACCTGGCCAGCGAGCTCATCCATTTTGGGGTGCTGATTGTTGAGGCGGGCAAAACTCTGGAAGACGTCAGCTCCATGGTCTTCAACTGCCCCAGCCTGCATGAGCTGTACAAATATGCGGCCTACGACGGGCTGGCGGAGGAGAGGGGAAAGAAGCTGAGGGTTCTCTGATTACGGGAGCTGGTCGAGCAATTCTGCGGAACGAAGCCCCGTCGGTGTTTCCGGTCCAAGCGCCCGCGCTTCCTGCAACGAAGCCTTTGCCTTCTGCTCATCGTTCAGGGCGTTCCACCAGACCATGCCTCGGGTAAAAACAATGCGCTGTTTCAGATCAGGCCAACTCTGAGCTTGTGCCGAAAGTTTGTCGAGGTCCGTGACCGCTTTCTGGAAATCCGACCCCTCGGTCCAAGTTGAAAGCAACCGCAGGTAGGCATTGAACACCAAATAGCGGGCCTTGAGTCCCGCCTTGTTGTCTTTATCCTCTTGAACAATTTTCAGCGGCAGATCTCCGTACTGAGCGCTTAGACCCCAGGCCTCGGCTTGGCGAAACAGAGCATCTTGGGCCTTGGCCCGATCGACTCCTGCAGCACTTTTTTTCAAGGTGTCAGACAAGGCCGTAAGGACTTTCTTCTGCCCGTCCATCCCCTCGACCATTTGAAAGAAGGCTTTGGTCCCCCCGGCCAGGTAGCCGGTGTACTGGCCGTACAACAGTCCCTGGGAGTCGAGAAGCATGTAGGTGGGGTAACCTTCGAAGGGGTACTTTTCGGCTAGTTTTTGGTTTTGGACCCGAAGTTTTTCGCTTTGGACGATTTTTCGCGGGTAGTCGAGCCGCAAGAGGACGTATTTTGCAGGAGCGTCTTTCAAGAAATCAGGGCGGGAGAACACCTCAGCTTCCATTCGCTGGCAGGGAGGACACCAATCTGAACCCGTGATGTCGACCAAAATGGGCTTGCCGGATGCGGCAGAAGCTTTCTTGGCCGCCTCGAAATCTTCAATCCAGGGTCCTTCGGCAAGTAAGGGGAGGACAGACCCCAATAGGATCAGGAAAGAAAACAGCAACCGGACCATACACACCCCCATCAATCTCACAAGTTCTCACTAAGGAACAGCTTTTCATGCCTGCGGTCAAGGGTTTACACTCGCATCCATGCTGCAGACCACCGCTCTGATCTTCGCGCTGAATCTTTTCGCCCTTCCTATGGACGTCCAATGGGGTGACGATGTGGCTTACAAAGCCACGGGTTTGTTTCTGCGGACGGCTTCCAAGGCCGCTTTGGTCGAAACCGGCGTTGCCAAGGCTGTGCTCTTCCGGCGGGGCGGGGCCACGGGCTGGTCACAGGCGAAGGCAGCCGATGGAAGTCCACTTGTTCTGAAGCTGGAGGCCGGCCGGGTCTATGTTTTTGTGGTCAAAACCAACGGCAACGGTGAAATTGTGCCCCTCGACGTTCCTGCCACCAAGAATCCGAAAATACTGTTTGTGAATGCCGCCAAGGGACCGGCGGCCACCCTGCGCCTGGGGGCTTCGGCCGACGGTCTTGAGCCAGGGTGGACGGCGTTTGTCGACGCGGCTCCCGGGGTTCAGACCCTCACTTGGTCATGGCCTACCATGCCGCCGGGGACCGACTTCTACAAGGCTTCGTCCACCCAACCCGGCCAGCCGGGCACCACCAAGCTGCTTGAAGGGCACTGGTATGTGGCGGTGGTTTCGGGTTCTGCGGGCCAAGTTTACGATATCACCCCCTAAGCCTCACTCCCTAGGATAGACCCGCCCCAGCATCTGTTGCACGGCGGTGCGCAGGCCACGGTCGGCACCCGGTTTCCAGGGAGGCAGCACAAAGCCGATGTCGTAGTCGCCCAGATCGGGTTCGGGGTTCCAGACTTCCAGGCCGGCGGCAAAGGGGCTGTTGTCCAGAACGATGCGGGGGACAAGTCCCAGCCCCTGACCCAGACGTGCCAGCGCTAAAATGGCTTCGTTCCCGGCCGTCTCGGCGGCCACATGCACCTTGAGGTCGCGCTGCCGGGCCCAGCGGTCAAACCGTTCCCTGGCCAGACCCCTCCGGGGCAAAATCAACGGTACTCTAGACCAGTCGGGCAGTGCGCCCGTCACCAGCCCCTGGGCCGCCACAAACACCAGCGGTGTCTTGCGCACCGAAAAACAATCCATGCCGGGAAACCCGTCAGGAGGCAGCGCCGCCAGCGCCAGATCCACCCGCCCGTCGCGCAGAACGCTTTCGGCATCGGCCGGGTCGCCGGTTTCCACCGA
>JFJP01038196.1_pt1 | contig 19347 bp, 9 predicted proteins | sample 431651 | NCBI WGS metagenome assembly JFJP01 (sample SAMN02602958, study PRJNA72255) | Microbial mat metagenome, whole genome shotgun sequencing project. | biome: fresh water; feature: sink hole; material: water; isolation source: purple microbial (photo- and chemosynthetic) mats found in...
CCCTGAGTACCGGCACTGTCTCACTGGCAGTGCGGGACTTGTGGAGTCGTGCGTGCGATTGGATGGCCGAGGGCGACAACAGCAAGTGGGGTGATATTTGCACACAGGTGGGTGGTGACATTGCTGAAATCCCCATCTATTTGTTCCTGGCCCCAGGTTGGAAAATCGTGCCGCAAAGTGCCGATCACACACTGACCGTGGGTGACGGGGTGCTTTACAGCGCCGATGCAAGCGACCCTTTTGTTGACCCCGTTGGCAGCTACAAAATACGCCTCAACCGGCAAACCCCCGGCATTGCCATTGGCTATAGCAGCACCGGAAGTACCGGCCCAACTGCTGCGGATATTGCGGCTGCTGTGCGTGCCAGCCTGGCCACTGAGTTGACGCGCCTGATGGTACTGCCGGACGTGACCCAAATCATGCACTTCGAAGAATGAACTTCTACCAACGCTTACTCGCTGCAAGCTCCCTGGCCGCCGGTACGGTGTGGGCGCTGATCAGCAGCCCGCGATGGTGGCCGACCAGGCAGTGGCCGTGTCCGTTGCGCGCCTTGGTGCCATCGCCACTGTGGCCGACGCCCCGGTCAGCTGCACAGTCATCCCGACGGACCTCATCGCCGTCATCAGTACAAAACCCATCACCGCATAGGAGCCGTATATGGACGCCATCAAACGCCGCAGAGGCAACACTTACGCCGACGAGATCACGGTCACAAGTGAAACGACTGGGGTGGCCATCAACGTCACCGGGTACACATTTGTGATGCACGTCACCACCGACAAAGCCCCTGATGCACTGGGCACGAACCTGCTGTACAGCGTCGATGGGGTGATCCTTGATGCCCCCGCCGGCCGGGTCGAATTTGCACCGACCCCGGTGCAGGCCGCGCAGGCTGACGGCGTTTATTTTTACGAGGTCGTTATGACCGATGGGGCCATGCGAACGCGGACGATCGGTATGAACAAGTACACATACTACTAACACAGGTGGGATCATGATTGTCATTGCACCAGACCAGACCGTACAGCCTCTCGTTGAGCGCTGGCAGGCCGCTGTGATCAACATGTCTCCGACCTCCAAACCGGAGTGACTATCATCGAAGCTCTGCGATAGAATATGGCTATGAGCAACGTAAAAATACCCCTACCATCCCTCGGGATAGACATGCTCTCCCCCAGCTCCATGGCCGACGAGGGGGTGGTCCGGTCTGCGATAAACGTGGACCTCAGCCCCCAGGGGGCGTTCTCCCGTCGGCAGGGCTTCAACACTATCATCCCAGGCACCGGGTTCACTTCCATGCACGCGATCCCCCTGGGCCTCATAGTAGGGCGTGGCACGGAGCTGTTCCTCATCAAAGAGCCAGCATTCACCACCCATCACATCTACGGAATGGGGGCCGAAGGGCCCCTCGATTTCACGGAGTACAACGGCCATCTATACATCGTCGGTCAGAAAGTGTTCTGCTGGTTGCCGGAGATGAAGGGCATGGTGCGCCGGGTCGGCGTCACCCTACCTGACCGGTTACCCTTGGCTTCAAGCCACGGGGCGGGCAATCTCACTGCTGGCAACTACGCCGTCGCCATCTCTTGTGTCGATGACAGAGGCGAGGAATCGCCGACCACAATGCTTGGCAACATCCACCTCACTGGTGGGCTTCGCCTGGAGAACATAGAGGTGCGCCCAGGGTACAAGTACCGGGTGTATCTGTCCCACCCGGATGGGTCGGAGATGTACCTGTCCGCCGAGTTCGCCGCCGACACCAACACCTTCTTCGCTATGACCGCCCCGGACGGAGCGCTGAGGGCAACCCAGCACCTCGCACCCATGCCCCCTGGCGACTTCGTCCGTGGTGACAAGGGTCGGTTGTACGTGGCTGCGGGGGACACGCTGTGGTACTCCGACGCGATGCGCCCGCATCTGACTGACCCACGCACGAATTTCATCAAGTTCACGGGCGAGATCAAATTCGTCGAACCTGTGAACCTCGGTATGTACGTGGGTGACTCCGCAGGTGTGTGGTGGCTCGCAGGTACTGACCCGTCAAAGTTTTCGCTCCAGAGCGTGTCCGACGCGGTCCCCTTGAAACGGTCGTCTCTGACCCTCCTTACATCAAACCTGGGCCCCAATTTCGCCAAGTCCGAGAACAACGCCGCCGTGTGGCTAAGCACCCATGGCTACATGGTTGGCTCCGTTGAGGGCAAGGTCACCCCATTACATCCAGAGAGGGTTCGGCTTGCCGCTGACCTCGAAGGTAAATCTGCGTTCGTTGTCAGACACGGCATCAAGCAGATCATCACTCTCACAGCGGCAGCGCAATCCCAGCAACCGACTTTCGGAGTCGCAACCGATACCCCTCTTCAATAGGAGCCTACCATGCTTGATCGTGACCTCAAAACCCATGCCCGTGAATTCCAGGGCTACATCGACAACAACCACTACGAGGTGGCCGAGTCCGGTATCCTCTTTCCCAAGGCGGGGGTTATGGCCTTCGGTGAATACGTCCACGACGTGAACGGGATGGACGAACGTACCGACCCGAACTTGCTGCCGGTGGAGGGACTGAACCACTTGCTCATGGTGGCACTGTCGACCACTGCGAAGACGGCGGCGTGGTACCTGGCGCTTTTCTCGGGTGCCTACACCCCCGCGACATCCGTGACAGCTTCTGCGTTCCCCGCCGCAGCCACCGAGATCACCAGTAATCTGGAAGGGTACTCGGAGACCACACGCCGCGTTTGGACCCCCTCGGCTGCCGCCGACGGCACGATTGACAATGTGGCGACCAAGGCCACGTTCACTATCGTGACGAGCACCACAGTGACCATCCGGGGCGCTGCGCTGCTCAGCGACTCTGTCAAAGGGTCCGTCAATGGCACTGTGATGTCCATCAGCCGGTTTGCCGCTGACCGGGTGCAGTACGCGACCGATGTCTTCAACCTTGGATACCGCGTGCGCCTGCAGTCGTCATGAACGACACCCCCGAGAGCCCTCAGTTTGCCGCTCCCGGCACGAGGCTATCGGGGGACAAAGACACTGCGCTGGTTAACCTCGGCGCGGCCAGATCGTTACTACAGCTCACGAAGCTGTACGCTGCGACAACGGGGACGGACACCTTCGGTCTTACCCGCTCGCTGCCCGATGGCAGCGAGATCACTGCGACCCTATTCGGTGGGCGGGAGTACGTCACCTCTTTCGGTGCGCCCAAACCATCGACCCCTATATCCCAGCGGAGCGCTGAGCACTTCGCTGAACCAGCACGTCCTGAGCCTGAGCACTTCGCTGAACCAGCACGTCCTGAGCCTGAGCGCTTCGCTGAACCGGCACGTCCTGAGCCTGAGCGCTTCGCTGAACCGGCACGTCCTGAGCCTGAGCACTTCGCTGAACCGACACGTCCTGAGCCTGAGCACTTTGTCGAACCAGCACGTCCTGAGCCGGAGCACTCTGCTGAACCAGCACGCCCCGAGTCTGAGCGCGCGGTCGAGCCAGACAGAGACGAGCCTGCGCACGTTGTCGAGCCAGACAGAGACGAGCCTGCGCACGTTGTCGAGCCAGACAGAACAGAGAACTTTGCCGAGCCAGATATAACGGAGCCGGATTACATCGCTGATATTCTCTACGAGCCTGAGTACACCGCTGAGCTCCTCGACGAGCTTGAGTACATCGAGGAGCCGCCCATTGACGAGCCCTTCATCGAGCCAGACCCGGAGAACCCGGCCCCGCCGCCAGAGGAGAAAGCCCCCGAGCTAACGATGGAGAAATGGGAGGAAGATTGGACGTTCCACCGAGAAAAAGTGACATTAGAGCTACCGGAGCGAGAAATAGTGTGGGTGCATATCGTCGCGAAGCAGCTACGTCAACCCAATGAAACGACCGTCACCAGTGTCCGCTCATTCTCCGAGCGGATGTTTTGCGCCCTGTACCGCATCCCCCGCTTTCGGCTATTCGCTGACCCCTCGACGATTGAGGCGTACACCGCCGGGGACACCGAGTTCATCAAAACCCCCGAGTACCAGACAGTTCCGATCGGGTACTCGATGTGGTACACATACTCCGAATGTATGTACCTGCTTGCCTACTTATCCGGGCCTGTGGCGTATCACTGGTTAGACTGCTGGATCTACAGCTCACTCGAGAGTCACTCACAGCCATCGCGGGTGATGGGGGTCATCCCATACTGGTACGGATACGGTTACTCAGGGGTATGGAACCCAGCCGCTCCACTCGCAGTAGTGGTGTACGGGGATGAGGCGGCGTGGCGGACCCAGAACCATGCAACCGGGAGCGATGCCCCCCTTGTCCCTGCGTGGGCGGACCTGGACGAGTATGGGGTCCGTACGGTAATGGGTGATCTCGGTGAATGGGGCCATACCCGGGGGCAGCCCTTCACGACGGCCACCATGAACCTGGACCCGTACGATAGCGCTACGTATGGGACGACCACGACTATGGGTCAGGTCGCGACTGCGGTGGACATTGACAACGACCCAATCTACTTCATGAGGTACACCCATACCGTTACGACCTACCCGTGGGATGCAGCAGAGCTCGAACAATTCACACAGATGCAGTATCGCGCACCTAACTGGTACGCGGTGACCAGACAGTCGGTACACGCTGATGTACGGATGAAGAATGCGGTATTCGATATCCCCTATGTGTATGTAACTGCGGGCACTGCCATATACACACATCCCGTACTCAACTACGTCCAAGTGGTGAGAGCTGTTGGCATTACCGGAACCGTCACCCTGGGCGGGATTAACCTGGCAACAGGGGAGGTGGTCTCCGTCGAGACGATAGAGGCCGCCGTGCTGGAGGCCTCTATCCCCCATCGCGTCGACAGGCTCATCCCCACGTCCCTAGATACAGCCCACATCTCCGATGCTTTAGTCCTCACTGCACACAAGCAGTTAATAGACCTAACATTGCTCCCTGAAGTAGCGGGGAGCGGCATCTTTGCGGAAGTGATGGGGGAGCTGACTGCATCAGCGATCACCGCTGCGACCACCGCCCAGAAAAAGGGGAAATGGTACGCGAGCAGCGGTGATGTGTCGCTGGAGATCAACATTACCCACACCTACGTCCACGAGCGTATGCTCCCAATCCTGGATCAAACATTACCCGAAAGGACAGAATACTATGAGCCTCCTAAACCGAGTGAGATGTGAATGTACTATCGCCGCGCCCACAGGTGACTATGTCACAGGCGAGATCATATTTGGGGCAGCGGTCGCAGGGTTTAGAACCTTCGCTCTGGGGGATGAGCACGTTTCCCCCGTACTGAACGCAGCGTACCCGTACCTAATAGAGTCCTCAACTGGCTCCTGGGAGACAGGGTACATACATACGGACGAAAACGGAGTGCCCACAGTGAACCCTGCGTTGACCGGGTACCGCACCGTGACGGGGAGTAGTGAGTTCTTCACCCCCAGTGACGCTGATCTCGTTTTCAGCGTCGTATCCCTCGCTACCGATCTCTTCGCCACCTACCCCACCAACTCCCCAGTGGCCCCGAACGCCCAGGGCGTAGCCTCCATGGCGATAGGGGATCACGCGAATGCGGGGGCAGGGCCAGCGAACGAGTGGAACTACAGCATGGCGATAGGGGTCTACGCCACGGCGAAACCTAATTCAGCCACGGCGATAGGCGCGATGGCAACGGCTGCCGCACCCAATTCTGTGGCAATCGGCCACAACGCTAGTGTCGGACTGGGTAACGACCCAGTATGCACGTCAGTCTGGGTAGACGGTGGAATTCCGTCGGGCGTAGCCATCGGGGGTGCGGCTCAGGTCGAATATGGGGGTATAGCCATCGGGGGTCCCACACTCTCATGGGGTAAGGAAGGCATCGCTATCGGCAGATCTGCCCAGGCGATGGGAGACTACGCGATCGCCATAGGGTCAAATGCCGGCGTGATGATGATGAGCGGTTATGACGCAATCGCTATAGGCCGGGACACGCGGGCGGATTACCCGGAGTCGCAAATGATGGGCACAGCGTCGGGGAACCACACGTTTTCGGTACCGCTGACATGGTCCACAGCGTGGGATGCTGGCCCACTGCCCCATCCGATCGGCGAGGGGCTTACCTACCTCTTCGATTACATGAACGGAAACTCAGCGGTACTGGGCCCCAGGCTGGTACACGTAGTAGCCCGGTTCATCGCACTCGAGGGGAGCGACCCGGACGCAAACCTCAGACCTACGTATATCCACTGCGCCGAGTACGATGTCATCAATAGGTACGAAGCTTATGAAACCGTACTGACCCTCGTGGGTACACCAGTGATCACTTCCTCCGGTGGCGTCGTCACGATGACCATAGACTCCACGACCGGGCTGCCTTCGTTTGCAGTCTCGGCGGGGGTAGTCAACATCGGTGGGACAATCACGCTCCAGGTCAGCAACCACTATATCGGCGTGTAACCCAGTAGGAGCAGAATATGCCCGGCAATAGTCCCATCGGTTCGTCCCCCGTCGGTAGTAACGGTGGAACGACCGCCACCGTAGGCCAACCCTATCTGCCAATCACTGATATAGCGTACTACGCCAACGACCAGTATCCGTCGGGCGAGATGAAGCCCGCGTGGCTCTGTATTGAGACAGTAGTTTCGGCACCAGTACATACAGTCGAGGTCTGTGAGGAAATCGCTCTCGCCAGCGACACTACAGACCCGACCAGCTTCCCCCCGTGCGAGATTGCAACGGCGGTGGACTCAATGGTGGTGTCCTGGTGGCAGATAGCGGATGATCTAGGTACCTTCTTCGACTACAGCGCGTACCCGTGGGCTGAAGCCCTCTGGTCTGCTCTCCCCGAATCTGTAACCGTCATCGCAGCCAACGCAACGGCGACCAGCACGGCGCTTGAGGACCCCGTACCGTTCACCACTGAGTCCATAGCCACAGCTACAGATTTCGTAGACCCCTCCGAGGACCTGGTGCTCTCGTCCGCAGCCATTGCAAATGACTGGTTCACCTGTGGTACAGATGCGACCATCACATGTACCAGCCTCGCCAGGGACTACACCACAATAGAGATTCCTCCCGTCACCGTCGAGTCCGTGGCCACAGCTACAGACTTGTCAGACATACGGGAAGACCTGCTGGTCGATGATGCTACTGCTACCGCCACAGTCTCGTTCGCAGTAACCTCCCTGCTCGATGACGTAACGAACGCGTATTCCAGCACCCACCCCCTGGCGTTTCAGGATGCCGAGGACACAGCTCTCGCGTACAGCTGGTCCCAAGAGCACACCGCTGCCGTCACCGAAGCCATGGCGGATGCTGACAACCTGCTGGTAGTCACTCCCGTCGCGTGGCTCGACAGCGCCGCAGCTGGGGATGAAGCGGTCTTCGAGGATAAATTCACCTACCCGCCAAACGAGGCCACTGCGCTCCCATGGAGCTCGACGAGCGTCGGGCGTGAGTGGGTATTCGACCCTACCTTCGGACAGATAGGTGGGTCGATGAGCTCGGGCGGAGCGAACAAGGTATTGGAGCTGGGGCCGGTCAGCACCGACTGCGACATATCGTTCTGGTACCACCAACCGATGGATGGGGTGCTGAGCTACGAGGTGGTGGGGGTATCTGCCCCTGTGGTGCTGCACACCCCCTACATGTGGTCGCAGGTCACTGTCCCCGCCCCCGAGGGTGCTGTCCTCGCCATTACCACGAACAGCGCAACGTCGCTCAGCTCGTACATAGACGGGGTGATCCCCGACGAGGGCGGAGTCATTTCATCTTCCGCTCGTGCGACCGCCACTACTATCTCCAGCCTGGTCGTGGTGGGCGAAGCGGCTGCAACCGCCGACAGCACTCCCATTGAGGCGGGGATCGTAGTAGCCAGTGACGTGGCCACAGCAGAGGCAGCAGCCACCCCCGGTAGCTACAGCAACGCGACCCTGACAAACGCAGCTGCTGCGGCCAGCGAAGGGTTCGTCACCGACGACCCCACAGCAGTGGACGTAGTAACGTGTAGCGAGGTGACTGAGGTCACCATACTCAACGCTCTGGTGATAGACCATGCGCTGGTGGATGCGACCTTCATCCCCTCCACGACAGTCGGCCTGCAGCCCCAGGTCAGCACCGCTGCCGGCAGTGAGCTGGTGACCGCCAGCATAGTGACTGTGTACTCCAGCGAGGGCAGTGCGGGTGATACGGTCGCCGTTAGCGATGCCCCGGTCACGGTCAGTGTCGCGGACGCAAGCGACATCGGGACCGCCAACGTCGTCTCCGCGTGGACGCTTGACGACGCCGCCGCCGTCTCGGAAGCTATGTTCCTGAACGGCGTATTCAACGACTCGTCTGAGAGCCTCGGGCTCGCTGACGACAAGGCCCTGTTCTCCCGCCCCGACCTGACCGCGTGGGTCATGAACACCGAGACCGGTGCCGTGAACTGGTACTCGAACTGGGGGTTCACTGATATAGTGACCTCGAAGACGGGCAACGTGTATGCCGTGGGACCAGAGGGGCTCGCGTTGCTGGGGGGTAGTCTGGACGATGGCGACCCCATTGAGTCCATGGTTGTATTTGACCGCACTGACTTCGGCGGGTACGACCGGAACGGACACCCCACCCCTGACGAACAGAAGAAGCGTATAGAGGGGCTGTACTTTGGGTACCGCGCTACCGGTGCGTTGAGAGCGACGGTCGAGTCATGGGGCCCGAAGTACGGAGCCTACAGCTACACCATGCCCGCCAGCAGCGCGGAGCCGTACAGAAACGGACGAGTCGTCCTTGGAAAAGGACTCGTGTCCCGATACTGGAAGATCAGCATCAGCAATACGAATGGTTGTAATTTCGCGGTCACCAGCATCAGTGCTGACATCGCACGTAGTCAACGGAGGATTTAATCATGTCAGGCCCAGCACAAAGCGCGTACCCAGAGGTAGCCCGTATAGACGGGATGATCAGCTCACGCCTCGATACACAGAACACAACAGCCCAGAGGCTACGGGACCTCGCGGAAATCCGTATCCAGTCGCTGATGGCACAGATCACTACGCTGATCGAGCAAGCGCGCACGTACGTGTACGACGGCACGGTACCGGAACTAAACCACAGCATCCACGTCAACGAAAACGTGAGCGTGGCCCCGCCGGCACCGCTCGTGGTGGAGCGGGTAGACCCTGCGCTCCTCAACCCCGACCTGGGGTTTGAAGAGTTCGTGCCCCAGGATTTCGGAGGATACGCACCGTTCACCCCCTCAACGGCCCCTGTCTCGATACCGACGATCACATTGTCAAAACCCACGTCCGTGCCGACCGCCCCCGAGATCACGTTCCCCGCGATCCCGCTACCACCGACCTTGTCCGCACCGACTGGGCCCACCCTGATAGCCTTCAACATCCCGGTGGTACCAACAATCACGCTGCCAGTGTTCGAGGCCACTGCCCCCGCATTCACGAGCAGCCTGATCATCCCCACGATCCAGCGGAATGTCACACCACTGGACTACTACAAGATCGGCACGATCGACGAGTACACCTCAGTGGTGCGCAAGATGTTCGCGGGGGAGACTGGCATCCCCCTGGTCATTGAGCAGGCCATGTGGCAGCGGGCAGCGGAGCGGGAGGACTCTACCTTCCGCCAAGGACTGTCCACCTTGTCGATCGAATACGCGTCGCGCGGGTTCACCATGCCCCCCGGCATGATGGTGGCCTCGGTCAACGCCATGATCGAAGAGAACGCCGTGAAGAAGCTGGCCCTCAGCCGTGAGATCGCTATCAAGGTCTCAGACGTGCTACTTGACCAGCTGAAATTCGCCTGCACCCAGACCATCGCCGCAGGAGCCCTAGAGAAGGAGCTGTGGGCAACGTCCTCCCAGCTCGATGTGGAGCTTACGAAGTTGGAGGTAGAGACCGCCACGTCGATGAACAATGTGATGGTGGAGTTGTTCAAGGCGGAGCAGTCCGCGTTCGCCACATACGCCCAGGTGTTCAAGGCGAAAATCGAGGCCGAAACTGCAAAAGTGACCCTGTATAAGACCATGGTGGACGCCGAAGTCGCCAAGGGGCAGGTGAATGAACAAATGGTGAAGTCGTATGTCGCCCAAATTCAGGCGCTGGTCGCCCAGGCGGACATATACAAGGCCCAAGTGCAGGGGGCACAAGCACAAGCAGAAATTTCGACTGCCCAAATCGGGATGTACCGGGCCCAAGTAGAGGCGTGGGCCGCGTCCTTTGCCGGAGTAAAAGCTGAGGCTGATGTGTTCGCCTCCCAGGTCCAAGGCGAATCGGCCAAGGCGTCGGCACTAGGCGCTGAGGCGCAGGCGTATGCCAGCTACCTGTCCGCGAAAAAGACGGAGTACGAGGGGAAACTTCAGCAAAACGAGTTCAAGAAGCTGAACAACGACCGCAAGGTGCAAGTGCGGATGTCAGCCCTTGAGGCTGAGAAGATCAGGATCGCCGGCCAACGCGTGCAAGTGGAAGGCACGATTGATGAGATGCGGAAGTCCCTGATGGAGGTAGAGACAGCGTACCGTAAGCTGGAACTGGGCACGAAGTCAGACATCTCTCTGAACGAGTACAACATCAGCCGGGAGACCAAGGCGTTCGAGCTGGCGATGAAGAAGCACCAGTGGAACATTGACATGCAGCTGAAGACCATGGAAGTGGCCATTGAGGCTGACAAAGCGATAGCCCAGACATCCTCGACTTTGGCAGCCGGTGCTATGGCAGGTGTTTCCATTGGGGCCAGCCTGTCAGGAACCGCGTCGGTGTCGTCGTCTGACAGCAACTCGTACTCCGACAGCATCAGCAAGAGCGATGTCAACAGCGTCAGCAACAGCAACAGCAACAGTGTCAGCAAGAGCGATGTCAACAGCGTCAGCGACAGCACCAGTAGGAGCACGAGCGACAGCAACGTGAACAGCGTCAGCGACAACACCAGCAGGAGCACGAGCGACAGCAACGTGAACAGCGTCAGCAACAGCAACAGCAACAGTGTCAGCAAGAGCGACGTCAACAGCGTCAGCGACAGCACCAGCAGGAGCACGAGCGACAGCAACGTGAACAGCGTCAGCAAGAGCGACAGCAATAGCAACAGCAATAGCAACAGCAACGTGTACAGCGTCAGCGACAGCACCAGCAGGAGCGACAGCAACAGCAACGTGAACAGTGTCAGCGACAGCACCAGCAGGAGCACGAGCGACAGCAACGTGAATAGCAACAGCAACAGCAATAGCAACAGTGTCAGCAACAGCAACGTGAATAGCGTCAGCGACAGCACCAGCAGGAGCGACAGCAACAGCAACGTGAACAGCGTCAGCAACAGCAACAGCAATAGCACTAGCAACAGCAACGTGAATAGCAATAGCAACAGCACCAGCAATAGCAATAGCAACAGCAACGTGAATAGCGTCAGCACCAGCAACAGTGTCAGCAAGAGCGATGTCAACAGCGTCAGCGCTAGCAGCAGCAACAGCAATAACAACAATGTCAACATCGGATACAGCAACAGCAATAGCAACAGCACCAGCAACAGCAACGTGAATAGCAACAGCAACGTGAATAGCGTCAGCGAAAGCACCGTGAGTAGCGACAACACCAGCGACAGCAACAGCACTAGCACCAACACCAACTACAACTACGAGAGCGTGGCCTAAACCACCGATAATCTAAACTCCACGATAGACTGAAAGAAGATATGAGCTGCAAACCACACCCAATCAAGCGTCGTGCCTCACTGAGAATGGAAGACGGAGGTGAGCTGTTCATGAACGACGGGTCTATTCCGAAGGTTATCAACCCCGCAGGGCGCTCCTACAATGCCATGTACGGGGCGACCCCAGCCGCCCCGGTGGCCCCGCCGAAAGCAGGGTTCTTCGACCCTATCGGGCGAGGGCTCCGAGCCATGATGGCCCCCGCGCCTGTGGCTCCTGTGGCCCCCGCGCCTGTGGCTCCTGTGGCCCCCGCGCCTGTGGCTCCTGTGGCCCCCGCGCCCCAGGTGGAGGTCTTGCAGCGTGGCAACAGCCCGACAGTGGGGGTTGCACCCCTGGTGCCAAAGTCCAATGGGTTATCGTTCAACACGAACGTGGCCATGAAGACGCTCGGGCTCAACGAGGGCAGGGGCCGCACCACGCTCCCCCGGGATGACGGGAACGGGGGCAAAGTCGTCGGCCCGGCGGGGAAGGACAAGACCCCCTCGATGTACTCCAACGGGGAGATCGTGGTGTCGAACAAGGTGCAGGAGGACAACCCAGGGCTCGGCCAGATGCTCGACCAGCTGCGTACTCGCACTCTGATCGGAGAGGGGAAGGACCCGGTCGAGGTGGACCGCAACCAGCTCCGTCAGGCCGGCATGCTCAAGGCTGACACGGGTAAGCCCGCGAACAACCTGTGGGGCTCGGTCAAAGGTGCTGCAGGGTCGGCCTGGGGGTCAGCAAACCAAGGCGCACAGAACGTCATGGACAAAGCCGGGGCGGCTAAGGGCGCGGTTGGCAACGCACTTGGCGAGGCGTTCGGTGGCCCAGGCACTGCTGGCGGGATTACGGGCACGGCCACTGCACCGAAGCCATTCCAGGCCCCGCTCGTGGAACCGCACGTTGTCAATACCGAGGGTTTCTCAGCCCCGAAGACCAACGCATACGCGTCCAATGTGCCTAAATCTCCAATGTCGGCACTGATCAACCCCAATATCAATGGCGCAGCACTCGGCTCCGCTGTCATACCCGCCATGGAGGGGCTCTACAAAGGGCAGGCTGTGGCCAACTCAGGCGCGGGCTCAGCTGCCAGCCTCACGCAAGGTGTAGACGGCGCGCTACGCACGGGCGGCGCTGTGCTGGGCGGCGTGGTCGGCGGGGGGATAGGGACTGGCATAGGGGCCGTGTTCCCCCCGGCTGCACCCTGGTCAGTCCCGCTCGGCATCGCCGGGGGCGCATACCTGGGGGACATGGCTGGCGGCGGGCTGGCGGGGGTCACGCGGGGCGTGGCAAACTACCTCCTCGACTCGAGCCCTGACAAGACGATCATGGGCGCAGATGCCAGCGCTCCATACGAGCGGATGCCGGCGAAACAGTCCCCACTGGCCATGCCAGAGACGCCCGCATGGGGGAGCAAGCCCGCAGCTGCAGCCCCTGCGGTGCAACCAAAAATTGACATGGGGGCGTTCGACAAGTCCATGGAACTGCCCAAGGACCGCCAATGGGAAGCAGCGGCGGCAGCAAGCGGCACTATGGTGGGCGGGCTGCCTGCTGGACGCGGGGTCAGGTCGACCGACCTCCCGCCCCCGGCGCAAGGGTTGCGACAGCCTGAAATGCAAGGGCCCGCCCCCGGGGGCACAACTGTGTCCTACGCGCCCGACGGTACGCGCCGCGTCTCCGTGATAGGAGACCAATCCGGACAGCCATCAGGGTCAGGGTACCCGAGCCAGGGTGGCCAGGGCCCGTCGCTACGCGGGCAGGGCTCTAGCCCATCCGGGGATGTCATGCAGCTCCCACGCACGGGCGATGCTACACACGACCGGTGGGTCGACAACCAGAACGCCATGCTGGCGCGCCGCAACCAGCCGTGGGTGGGGGGTGACTCCATGATGGATGTCATGCGCAACCTATCCAACCAAGGGTACGGCACGGCCCGCTCAGGCCAGGCAATGCAGTACCTGTCCCACAACGACGCAACCCGCACGAACGCAGAGGGCAACATCGTTCAAGAGAAGCTCCGGGGCAACGTGCAGATGCGCAACAAGGACCTGGACCACGAAGCAGCGATGTTCCCGTTCAAGAATGCACAGATGACACGCTCAGCGCTTGGCAAGTTCCTGGAGGCCAACAATGGCGACACGAGCGCAGCTGCGAGCGCGGCGATGGGCGCAGGGCTCGACCCCAAGGCCCTGTACGACATGCAGCGAGCCCACGCGGATCACCGCAAGGCTGGCCAGGACTACGGTGTCAAGGCCAACGACGAGATCGACAAGATGTTCGAGAACGCGTTCGACACCCCCGGCGAGCCAGGCAAACCGGGTGTGCAGGACAAGCGCATGGAGGGCATGGCCGCCGAGTATTTCCGCCAGAAGACCAAGGGTTTATCGCTCAGCCCTGAGCAGCTCGCCTCGGTTCAGGGTGACGCAAGGTCGTATGCACGCCTCGTGCAGAACGCCGAGAGGAACCAGAACAAGTCGCTCGGCGGGCGCATCATCCCTGATGCACCACACAACGGTATCGCCTCCGACCTGAGAGGCGCGACATACGAGCAGAACAGCTTCCTCGACGGGCTCATCCCCGGCAACGGCAGGCCAATGGGTGGGTCGCAGCTCAGGACCGCAGGTGGGCAGGCATATAACTTCGACTCGACCAACCGGGACGGCGCTTTCATTATGGGCCAGGTCGATCAGGCCAATGAGATCGCCCAGGAAGAAGTCGCTAAAGCACGCAAACAAGGGAAGTAAAGATGTCCATCATGTTCAGCCCTCTGGCACTGCCAGAACAAAAGAGCTTGTCACCCATGTTCGACCCGCGCGCAGCGTCCGGGGCCATGACCGACCGCCAACATGCCGAGCTCGACGCTTCCGGCATGAACAGCATGAGCCGGGGCTGGAGAACTGGGCGGATAGGCAGCGAGGTCAACGAGCTCAATGCACAAGAGATGGGGCTGCGGGTGGACGGCAGGACCCAGGATGCGGACTTGCTGCGGTACCGGAACAAAGCGCTCCAGGAACAGGCCAGCATCTACGCCCCCCGCGTCAGCAATGTGGAGGGCATCCGTAGCCTCGGCGACGCTGGCAGCTGGGTGGCTGGCCAGGTCGGCCAGATGCCGGCATCCAGCATGAACCAGATGCTGACTGGTACGGGCATGAACGCAGCGGCCAACATGCTCGGCGCGGTCAAGAACCCGATCGCCCAGCTTGTCAGCGGAGGGCTGCGGCTGGCCGCGCCGGCCGAGATGTACCGCCAGAACCAGCGTCAGCTCGCGGGCGAGATGTACGGCACGATGGCCAACGACCCAACGGTGATGGCAAACCATTCAGCCCAAGAGCTGAGCAACAAGGCCAACCTGTACGGTGCGGGTGCAGGCGTGCTCGACACTGCAGTGCCAGCATTCATCGCAGGCCAACTCGGTGGCGGCGCGCTGCGCCAAGCCGCCAAGGGCGCGGTGGCCAAGCCCTCGATGGGCTTCGGCAAGGCGATGCTGACCACCAACGGCATCGAAGCCGCAACCGAGACAGGTCAGGAGTACGGCAAGCAGCTCATGCACGGCGCGTTGAACGCAGACCGCGACACCAAGGACGACGCATCCGCACTGTGGAACTCTGCGGCTGGTGCATTCGTGGGTGGCTCGCCCATGGCTGCCGCAGGGCACCTTGCTGAGCATGGGATGAAGCGAATCAGCCCCGAGGCTGGCAACGAAGCACTGAAACCGGGTGACACCCACGTGCTGGGTGCCAAGACCCCGGCGGTACCACGAGGTCTGCTTACCCCAGAGGAAGCACCCATGTTCAGGGCGGACGCGGACTCCAACATCCCTGCGAACATCATGGCCCACCCCGACGCACGGGCCCGGGAGATGATGACCATCGACTGGCTCGACAAGCTCGACGCTGACCGGGCGGGGGTCGCAGAGCGGGTGCTCACCCCCCTGGCCGGCAAGGACATGACCGCTGCCAAGGCGCTACAGCAGCTGAAGGCTGGCGACCCGACCATGGCAATCGGGCACGTGATGAAACTCCATGAGGAGGCAGAGGACGCAGCCTCCCTTGGCACCCAGTTCTCAGTACACGGGTCCAAGAAGAACGCGCAGAACTGGAACTCCCCTCTGCCAGATGCCAGGACCCAGGATGGGGACAAGCCCCTGCTGAACGACGACGATGCGTTCGACCAGTGGCACCTGCGCATGAAGGACATGCACAAGCAGGACGCAGCGAACAAGGCGCTGCCCCCTGAGTCATTCGCTGCTACGGACTGGACCCCCGAGGAGAAGGCCCAGGCCAAGCTCATGGGACAGATAGCGCAGCAGACAGCTGAGGCCGCCCAGCAGCCACGAGACAAGGACGCTGACCTGATCGCGATGAGCCGCACTGACCCAGTGGCAGGGATCGCCCCGATGATGCGTGACCTCGGCTACGAGATTGCGTCCATGGTGCGCTCAGCAGGGTTGAACACAGACGAGGGCCCTGTGGCCCCGGTGCCGAAGGATCAGAACGCATTCGACGCCATGCAGCTGCGCATTGGCAGCATCGCCAACAGCCTGCGCGTCGGGCTGAAGGAACACGCACAAGAAGCGCTGGACCACATGAGCACAGCCGCGAGCACCGAGTCGAAGCCGGTGTTCGATGCCATCGCTGCGCAGCTCACCAGCCAGAGGACACCCGAGGGGCGGGAGGCGCTGAGGCAAGCGCGCTACCAGGCGCAGGATGAACTGCTGCGCGCGATACCCGCTGCTGACCGCATGAAGCTCAAGGCAGAGGGCATAGACCTCGAGTCCCATGGGAAACGCGACACGCTGCTGCAGATGATGGAGATGCACTCTCGGGGCCAGCTAGATTCGGAGGTGCGCGACGGGCTGGTTGACATCCTCGGACACAACACATTCAACAAGCTGGCACGAACTCTGAACCTTGGCGCGGCTGCGCGCGAGGGAGAGGACACCCTGCTCAACGACGCTGGCACGGACCCGAACGCCATCGACGACGAGAACTCCGAGCAGGGCACGGAGAACAAGCAGGGCAGCATGGAGGCACACGACGCTGAGCGCGTGGCCTCAGCCGTGAACGAGCCGTTCTATGGGTACGCCCGCAGCGGCAGTTCACTGGACATGAAGAACGGCGCGTTCCTGGCGGACACCATGGGCAAGAGCGAGCGCGAAGAGCGGATGCAATCGAACCGTGACCGGGCGATCGCTGGGGAAGCCCAGCTGCCGACCACCAGGCACCCGGGGCTGTTCCGCATGGAGGGCGGCAAGCCGGTTGACATGGTGACGAACACCAAGGACCCGATCATGAACAGGGTCATCGCGGACATGGAGACCAAGCTCAAGGTGGACCGTACGCCTGACAACATGATGCGCATCCTCAAAGAGGAGGGCAACGGCGCGGCCATAGATTTTGTCAAGCAGCTGCAAGCCGACGGCTCCCCCGAGAGCCAAGCACGTCTCGACGACATTCAAAAGTCGTTCTTCGAGAACCGCGCTGGCGGGCACCGTGTGGTGTCCAAGCCAGTGATGGAAATCCTGGACAGCCAGAACGCCCCCGACGAGCGGCTGCTGTCGCTGCACCATGCGTACCTGCACCAGAACTCAGAGCTGGAGACCAGCCAGGCCGAGAAGCTCAGGAACACAGACCCGGAGGCACACGCCAAGGCCATGGCCCGGGTCGCGGGCCACCAGGCGCAGATACCCAAGACCCTGGCTGCGCTGCTGGACCTGACGGACCGCAAGGGCAAGAACGGCAAGCCCGCTGAACGGGTGACGATGCAGGAGCGCGGAGACGCGATCAAGGCTGCCAAGAAGTATTTCACCGAGCACCACGTGGTGGTCGGCGAGGAGCTGAGCAACCGGGACACCAGCCGCATCACCCCCACGGAGATTCTGAAGATGGCTGACATGGGCGACCGTGCGGTCTCCCATCTGCGCAAGAGTGGCAAGAACCTGAGCGACATCAACATCCTGACGTTCCAGTCTCCGAAGACAGAGGCGGGGATGGTGAACCGCTCCATCAGCCGGCACCCGAAGGGTGCAGAGCACAAAGATGCGAACGGCAAGGTCTACCTGGCGACCAAGCCAGGCGAGATGCACATCCCTGCTGGCAAGATTGTCGAGTGGGCCATGCAGCGTCGGGGCGAAACCACCAAGTCCGATGTGGAGGGCGACCGCAAGGCTGCAAAGTTCGACGCCGGTACCAAGAACAGCGAGTACCTGGAGCTGCTCATGGAGGGCATCGCCGCGCTGGGCACCAGCGGGTACGTCAGCAAGGACTTCCCCACCAAGGTGAACGCCGAGGGGAAGACCGAAGGATTCGGCAGGCAGCGGCAAGAGCTGATCGACGCGGCCAAGTCGAAGGAGCTGTTGTTCAGGAACATGGAAGCCAACGGCGCGCCGAAGGACCAGCAAGACGCGGCGTACAAGGCTTGGAGCATAGCTCAGCAGACTGCCGAGCGCGACGTGGACGCAGCACCACCCAGCCTCATGCTGCACAACACCACGTACAAGGACCATGCGTTCGGGCAGGCGAAGAAGAAAGGCGCGAAGGGGCAGAGCGAGGGCCAGTACGGCGACGCCCATGTCCTGGGGGTCGCCCGGGCACTGGAGCAGCTGAGCCCCGAGACCATGACCGAGGGTGAGCGCGTCCAACACAACGTACTGACTGCGAAGCTTGAAGAGGCTACGACCAGCGGCAACAGCACGCTGGAGATGAGGGCGCACCGAGCGCTGCAAGCCTTCCGAGTGGCCCTGGCCTCCACCCCTGAGCGGCTGAATGCGGTGAGAGACGAGGTGAGTGGTGAGCTCGCCCAAACAAAGGCAACCTCAGCAGAGAACGAGCGCAGGTCTGATCGGCTGCGTGACAGGCTCGCAGTGCTCAAGGGTGAGCTCAACATGGCACGCAACGACGTAGCCAAGAAGACCAGCGAAGTCCAGCGCATGATGGACGACGGGGTGCGTGGTCAGGTGTTTGTCACCGCCAGCAAAGCGCTGGATGCGGCCCAAGCAAAACTCGCTCGGGTGAAGAAAGACATCACGACAACGGAAGGCCGGATTAAGGTGACCCATGGAGCGGCCAAGCTGCACGCCCAGGAGCACGAGGCCAACCTGGCCGAGGCCCGTAGGGACACAGGGCTGCGTGATGGTGACAACGAGAAGGTGGACGGTGAGCAGGGGCACGAGGAGAAACTCTTCGTCCCTGAGCAGCGCGCCGAGACACCGCGCGGCGAGGGGCTGAAGGAGGGCGAGTACACCCGCAAGCACTGGCTGAGCCAGCGCGAGAAGATGGTGCTCGACGAGGTGCTCAAGCGCCGGGGCCGGGCCGAAGCGGATGCCCGCATCGCCAAGTTCGCGGCCAAGCACACTGCCGATTACCTCAAGTCCCCTGCGTTCCTGGAGGACCCGCTGTACACATCGCAGAGTACCACCGAGGGCAAGGACAAGGCCAAGAAAGAACTCGCGGAAGATTTCCGCCAGTGGTGGATGAGGCAGTACCAGCTGCACGGGTCAGAGGGCATGATGGCCTACGAGAAAGCCGCCAAGCCCATGTACGTCAGAGCCATAGAGGCTCGCACTCCACGGGATCGGAAAGACAACAAGGACGTGCCACGACCAGGGGAGTCGAAATCTGAAGACCGGTTGGCGGGGGTAAAAGATGCCGACGGTGTATGGACCCCAGTGGGCAAGGACAACATCGACCGTTCAGGGCGCACTGTCA
>JFJP01034010.1_pt2 | contig 19342 bp, 20 predicted proteins | sample 431651 | NCBI WGS metagenome assembly JFJP01 (sample SAMN02602958, study PRJNA72255) | Microbial mat metagenome, whole genome shotgun sequencing project. | biome: fresh water; feature: sink hole; material: water; isolation source: purple microbial (photo- and chemosynthetic) mats found in...
ATTTACATCGGAACAATGACGGCTACCGCTCTGGGACTCCAGAGTGAAACTGCCCAGGGCAGACAAGTGATTTCGTTGTCGGCTCCCGACCAGGCCAACCTGGCGATTGCGAAGCTCGACGATGCTATCAACAAGATCAGCAAGCAACGCGCCGACCTCGGTGCTTACCAGAACCGTTTTGAAATGGCCTACAAGGGCGTGGCAATTGCCGGTGAGAACCTCACTGCCAGTGAAAGCCGCATCCGTGATGTGGACATGGCCAGCCAGATGGTGTCCTACACCAAGAATCAGGTCCTGTCCAATGCCGGGAATGCGATGCTCGCTCAAGCGAACGTCAACACCCGTTCCGTCACTCAGTTACTCGGTTAACGATCCGGTTCGTTCAAGAGAATTCTGGACGTCTTCTTTTTCCCGAACCGAACGTCACCAAGAAAAGGGGCCGCGTCCCCCTTTTCTTTCCTTTTAAGGAGGAAAACATGGCCACCGATATTTCTCATACCTTGTTCGCCTCAGCCCTGGGTAGTCAACCTGTCTTTCACCAGGCAGTCGAACCGCGTCGAATGAATCCATCTCAACCCCAGCCCGCACGAGAAGAGGTTTCTCCGGTTGTAGCTCCTCTCAGTCCCAAAGAAATCCAGCACACCGTTGCACAGCTGAACGATTTAGCAAAAGTAACCAATCACCGCCTCAGTTTTACAATGGATTATGAAACCAATGATGTCATCGTCAAGGTTGTTGATGCAGTGACCGAGAAAGTAATCAGGGAATTACCACCCGCTGAACTTCAGAAGCTTCACAAGAGCATTAAGGAAGCGGTGGGACTCCTGATAGACAAGATGATCTAAGGTCCCTTCAGGGGGCCCTAGCCCGCCGGAGGGACCGTGTCCGACATCAGTATCCCTGGCGTCAATAGTAAGTACGGTACTCAAAACATTATCGACAGTCTTGTCAAAGTCGAGAAAAATAAACTTGTCCAAATGGAATCGCAAAAGAAGGGTTTCGAGGACACGAAATTGGCTTGGCAGGATACAAACAAGCGGATGCAAACTGTCCGCGACGCGGCAAAGGCACTCTATGGGTTTGCCAGTCCGTTCGGATCCAAACTAGGCAGCACCTCAGACGAAAAGTCCGTAACTGTACAGGCAACCCGTTCGGCCAGCAACGGTGAGTATCAGATCAAAGTGCTGCGCCAGGCCGGTAACGACAGGTTTTTATCCAAAAGTCTGACAATGGATCAGACTCTCGTTGCTGGAGAATACCGGTTTCAGATTGGTGAGAAAGAACTGGTGCTCAACTTTAAGGGTGGAAAACTCCAGAATTTTGTCGATGCCGTCAACCTCAAAAATCCAGCTCTGATCAAAGCCTCCGTTATCAAGGACAGTGTTGACAGCCAGATTCTTCAGCTTGAGGCAGTACCTGTCGGAGCAAAGAACTCGCTGAAAATTTCGGGAACAGGCCTTGAGGAACTGACAAAGATCGGAATGCTTGGACCGGTCAAAGGGTTCCGGCAGGAGTTGCAGCCAGCACAGGTCACGCTGCCCCCCGGAAGTCAACAATCCTGGAAGACGGAAAATCCGATGACGTTGACAACTGGCATGGAATTGCGAATGACTCTTTCGTTTGTTCCCGCCATAGCAGCTTCAAAAGACAACGTGCCCGATACCGGGTTCAAATACCCCGACGGGGGTACTGTGACATTTCAGGGTATCACTTTGACAGGAGCGGGTATGCAAGGTGCAGTCCCTCCCCCGCCAGTGCAAGAACCTCCCCCGGAAATCAAGTCGCTCAAAGGCCTTACACTCCAAACAGGCTCAAAGACTATCGCCTTGGGAGACCTGCCAGACACGGAAACTCCTCAAACGGTAACCTTTTCGCTCCCGGCCGGTGAAAGCTTTTTATCCTTGGGTTTGTCCAATGGAAACAGCGCTCGTTCGTTGTCCGTTTCCCAGATTGAAATAGTCGACCCGACAAAAAAAGAGGGTGTAGAGCCTCAGCGCCCCCTCAGCAGAGCCGCCGACGCTGAACTGGAATTCGAAGGTATCAAAATTGTTCGGGAGACCAATGCCGTAACGGATGTGATCCCAGGGGTCACCCTCAACCTTCTGACTCCAACTAAAGAATCAGTCAAGGTCAAGGTTGAGCCCGACCGAAAAGCCATAAAAGACTCAGTCATTACCTTTCTCGGTAACTACAACCGACTTATAACAGATATTTTAGTGATGACAACAATACGACCAGACAATCCGGCAGGCTCTCAGATTTTGCAGGAAGCTTCATATTTAAGCGATGAAGATAAGAAAAAGGCCGAGACCAGGTTAGGGAAATTCCAAGGCGATATCGGGCTGAATCAAATCAAGAATTCCCTTCAGCGTATTATGATGGATCCCTATAAAACGGATGGATCCAGCTTCACCCTTTTGGCCCAAGTGGGAATATCGACCAACACTGCTTCAGGCGGAAGCGACCGGGTGACGGCCAGCAAACTTCGCGGTTATATGGAAATGGACGAACCCGCCTTCGATGCGGCGATTTCGAAAGATCTCGAAGGTGTAAAAAAACTTTTTGGCAACAGTCTGGATGGAACCTTGGTCATCAATAGCGGTGCAGCCTATATGGTTGATGAACTTCTCAGACCCTCGACACAGCTTGGGGGCTTCAATGCTTTAAGAGTTTCCTCATTGGACTCGCAGATCAAGTCAAAAACGAAAGAGATGGCCGATTACAACGACTACTTGGCACGTTACCAAGCTGACCTCAAGCGCAAATACGGGATGATGGAATCCTCCTTGAATTCCATGCAGAAAAACTCTGAATCATTGAACAGCCTGAATACGAACAATCAAAATAACTGATGAGGCCCCATGACCATTCGCATTAATCAGACTGCTGTTGATTTCACGCTGGAAAAAGAGAGAACTTTTTCAGATCTATCCACATCGTTGAGGGAATGGGCTGAAAGTCAAAACTTGGCAATTCTTGGAATCCTGGCAGATGGAAAAGCCATTGGCATTGAGGAAAACTTAATGCTGGATGAAATAGGAGAAATTGAGGTCGAAGCCGTCACTATCGAGAATCGAGATCTCGCCAGTGCGGAAGTGATCGCCCGGTTTTTTTCCCTCTTCTCTTTCGCATTGAAAAATGAAGATCAAAATCTGATCGTTGAATTGTATCAAGAATATCCTTCCGTAAAGGCAGCCTTGTTTCCCCTTTTTGCCACGATGTCTCAGCGTCTGTTGCCGCCGCTGGCAGTTCTTGACACTTCTTGGAACGACAGAGTCCTTGTCAAAGACGCCTGCAACCAACTGGCACACGAAACGCAAAAGTTCCATTTTGAACTACAACAACCGGAAAAGGCTTTGTCTGAAATTCTTGATTCCCTTGATGAGACCTTGATTTCACTCGAAAAGTTGTCTGGTTTCTTTCAAAAAGGAAGAGATCGGGAAGGCTTTTCTCTGATTCTTCAATTGTTTACTCAATTGGAAGATTTGGGCCGACGTGTCCTCCTGACAACGGCATCCAGGGGACCGATCGATCAGAAATGGCAGGATTTCAGCCGCGAGTTGCAACCAATCTTGAAAGAGTCCGAAGAGGCACTCACCTGCGGAGACTACATTCTACTGACCGATCTGATTGAATATGAAGTTGCTCCCCGGCTTCGCGAAGTACGTTCTTTGTTTCCAGAAATGACAAACCTTGACCCGACGGCTGACTCCCTTTAGAATCTTACTCATAAGTTGGTGCCATGCAATTAACCCAAATCTCCGACATCGTCAAAAAGAATGTTCCCCTTCACTACCGCAATGAATACACTGCCAATGCGGTGTTTGAGATCTCGGAGGGAAAATCTCTCTCCCGTCGAATTGAGTTTATTGTGGAGATGTCTCCCATTGGTTCCAAAGATATCCGGATTAATTTTGTCGACCCCATCGACTACCCATTAGTGCCGATTCTGAAGTCTCTGAAAGATGAAATTCACATTCTGGATAGAAAGGGTTCTCTGCTCTGACTTGTCACCTCTTATCAGCACGGGCAACCCGAAGTTTTGGCAGGGAGCTGGCAGCTTCGCTGGGTCCCGGATCGGTAGTTGTTCTGGAAGGGACATTAGGAGCAGGGAAAACGACTTTAGCCCAAGGTCTAGCCGACGGTCTTGGGGTGACTGACATTGTGACAAGTCCCACATTCGCTTTGGTTCATGAATATGCAGGCAGGCTGCCTCTTTTTCATATGGATCTGTACCGGCTCAGCTCAGTGGAAGAATTTGAGATGATCGGTGGTTGGGAGTATTTTCTTCGCGGGGGAGTCTGTGTGATTGAATGGGCAGACCGTTTGGGATCGTCACTTCCTCGGCCCTATTGGAAGATAGAGCTCTTCTGGAAAACCAAAGGGCGTTCGGTAACAGTCGAGAAGGAAGGCTTCTAATGTCGTTGCTGGCCTTGGATACTTGCACAGAGCGGATGATTGTTGCCTTGCGTTCAGGCGGTCCTGAGGAGGTTGACCAATGGATCAACCTTGATTCCAAAGATGAACAGGGTCTGGGCAATCACGCTCGCGACCTACTTCCTGCCTTGGAAAAGTTGCTAGACGGCCGAAAGCCCGAGGTTTTGGGAGTTGCTCTGGGACCCGGATCGTTTACGGGAGTGAGAATTGGTTTGGCGACTGCGAAGGGCTTGGCGGAAGGATGGGGCATTCCTTTGATTGGATTGGACAACCTTCATGCCATGGCTGATGCTTGGAGGCGGCTGGTCCCGAGCTCCAAAATGGCAGTTCTTCCCGTGATCGATGCCCGGAAGAAAAAGTTCTATGGGACCCTTGAAACCTCTGAAGGAGTGTTGATACCTGCTTCGGATCTCAGTGCAGAGTCTTGGTTGCACACAGTGCGGACGGTTTGGACGGGACCTGTTGTACTCTCAGGGTATCAGGGAGCCCTAATGAGTGCGATTCTGGGGACACAGCTCCCATCTGACTGGACTGTCATGCCGATTAATGACTGGACGCCTGGTTTGCTCGATCAACTGGAGAAAAAATGGCGGAAAAGAGAGACTCTTGCTCCCAACGCAAGCCCTCTCTACCTTAGACTGAGCGAGGCTGAAGAGAACCTTCGGTTGCGATCATCCTGACCCGAGACGCCCCCCCTTCTGGCGGGTAGTCAAAGCCTTCTTCAAGAACAACTTTCCAATCCCACTTTTCTCCGGGAATGAAACGATGCCGCCAGAAACCTTGCACGAAATGACTCTCCAAACGCCGGATCCAGTCTTTTTTCAAAGTTTGGGCTGGTAGATCGAAAACCCAGTGGCTTGAAGTTATCTTTCTCAAAGTGTGCTTCAATCCCCGGGCCGTCAGCAATTTCTGCCCGTTAAGTGGCCAGGGTGAAATCACCTCTATAGACCAAGTCGCCTTAGCGTTTCCCCATGGTTTCACCCCGGGACGAAGAGTCCCAAAGGGAGAAAACCGGTGGGAAACCCGGGACCAAGCGGTGGATTCAACTCCCCATTGATCAAGAACGGCTGCTGCCCCGGGTGAAAAAAGCAACGTCAGGCGGTCATCACCCTCAAGAATGCAGAAACCAGGCTGGGTCTGTGCGGACCACCAGGAACTTCGAAAACCACGATACCCCTGGTTCAGCTCAGGGTTTTCCAACATCAAGGCACGAGCAAGGGCCGCTGCTGTCTGATCACGGCCAGCGACGGCAGCTCGGTTGGTCAAACAGACAGAAAACTCACATGGAATTTCGGCTCGACTGCGAGCCTTCCAAGCTTCCGTCCAACGGTGGACCAGCGCCTGGTCAGCGGAAGTTTTTCGAACCAATCCTGCAGGGATCAGTTCCTGGAAGGTACGGTTGCGGCGGTACTGTGTTTCGAGAAAAGACCGTCGGACACCGGTATCGACCCTAGCCCACGGTGCCTTACGATTAGCCTCGACTCCATAAGCAACTTCCAACCGCTCCTGTGTCCAACCTAATGCCTCGAGACGGGTCTTCCATTGGCGTAAAAACCAGCTTGGCACCTCCTCGCGAAAGATAAAATCCCCCTCCAAGACGGTTCTAGCCCAGGTTTCATAGACCGCTTGAGTAGGCGGGCGGAGCATGAGGTCGCATGCGGCGGCTTCCTCAGAACTGGCGGCAATCCGTCCCTCAAAGCCATGCTCTTTGGCAATGTTCAGAATGTGGCGCGCAACCCGGTCGATTTCTTTGGGGTTCGGTGCCGGCTCAAATTCAAGGGGGGTGTGAGGAAAACGCACCAGGGGAGTCACAGAGAAGACCACTTTCAACGGACGACCGGTAGGGGTGGGCAGGGCTCGAAGGAAAGTCAACAAGCGTCCCAGTTCCTGGAAGTCCTCTTCTTCTTCCCAACCCGTTGCAATCAAAAATACTTTGAGTTCACGAACGCCCGATCTTGCAAAAACGGTGAAAGCCCGACGAAGCTGATCTTGGTCAAGGTTCTTGTTCAAAGCCCGGCGAAGCCTTTCCGATATGCCTTCCAAACCGCAGGTGAACCAGGTCTTGCCGAATAACTTTTCCAATTCGAGAAGCAACGGGTCGGCCGCAAGGGAGTCAAAACGCTGGCTCTTGAGGCCCAGACCCGAAAACCAAGGTGTGACCAACTCGAGGAATGGGTACAAACCTCCGTGCATATTAAAGTTGAAGCTGTGAATGTCGAGTCGGCTGGCACCCTGCCCCGCCTTGACCATTAGTGCGGCCTCAGCCAAAGTTGGATACGACGCTTCAGTATAGGGTTTTCGAGTCCAGCTTTCTGCACAGAAGGAGCAGAAACCCGCACATCCGGCGGAGATAGCCAAATGGGCTTTTCCGGCATTCCCGTCACCAAGGGCGACCGGCATTGCTGCTAGCAGTTCGGGTGCCAAGGTTGCCCTGACGGGTCGTACAGGAACTCGATAGGGAGCGCCTGGAAGAAGAAAACCGGGAACCTCAGCTAATTGCTGGAGGATTTCTTCCTTGGTTTGGTGCGCGGCCCTGCCCTTGGCCACCGTTTGGAAAACGGCTTCGATGGACGACCGGTCTTCTCCCAGAAAGACTCCGTCCAGGGGACTGTCATAACCCCAAAGCAAGGAGCTGAAAGGAGCATTGGCACCACCCAGAATCACCAGAGGAAGATCTTGACGCTCACGACGGTCTCGTGCCGCAAGGGGAAAGTCGGAATGGCGCAAGAACCAAAGTAGATTTCCCATTTCCTGCGCTACCGCATTCGAAAAGGCAATCAGACCAAAATCCTTACCTGGTATGTGGCTCTGAATTCCAACCAGCCAGGGTATCTGGAACTCTGCCCATAGGGCCACATCTTTTCCAGGAGGAAGGAAAGCCCGGTCCGGATAGAATCCAAGAGAAGAGACCAAAGCATACAAGTAGTGATGTGTAATCGATAACGAGGTGTCCTCATACGTAGAAAGACGGGTCAACAGGACCCGAAAAGGGCGCTCACAGGACTCGGGGGCGAGGAGATTCAACTCAGCGGCCCTCGTCCAATTTCCTCGGTGAACCATCCTGTCCCGTTGAGTTTCAAAAAAAACTGCTGGCTCTAGGAAACTCAGGAATTGCTCCATTCCATTAGCAGAGTTCTAGCCGCGAGGTCAAAGGGGTTTTGTTGAACCACCAGAAAGAGCGCTTGTGTCGCCGCTTCCCATCGACCTTCTTTCGCATGCGCTAAAGCCTCTTCAAACGAATCGAGAGTTTTATCTTTCAGATTTGCCACAGTTTTGTCCTCAGCCTCGTAAAGTTCAATTTCTGTTCTTTCCAAGGTTAAGTGCCGATGCCGATACCATCCCCCCATCGCGACACCGTCCTGAAGCTCAGAATCGAGAACCAGCTTGGCTCCGTAGCGTTCTGCAATTGCGAGAAGCTGATCGAGACGTTTACGCGGAATTCGAGAGATCAACGGGAAATAATGCGAACCAACGTCATGGATCTCAAACTGGACTCTGGCCCGAGCTAAAACAAGGTTCCCCTCCTGTCCAACCGTTGAAGCCATGGCTCGTTGGACTTCAAGAGAAAAAGTGATGGCGGTCTCAGACCAACCTTCCAAGACCCAAAGGAGTTGATCGTCCTGCCATTCGACCAGAAGAGCTTTGTAAGTGACGGCAATGTTGCGAATTTTGGGCAGCCAAAGAGCTGGTTTCGCTGAACTCTGCAGTAGTACAAGAACTACCTCAGCCTCCCGATGATCCATCAATTCCAGGGATTCCAAATTTTCTTTGCCATAATAGGAAGCTAAATTCCCATTAATAAATCTCGACCGGACCTCTTGTCGTTCCTTCTCCTTTTTAAAATCAGAGAGTTTCGTATGGAACTCTCTGAACTGCTTACGTGCCAATTCAAATGTTGCAACAGACAGAAATAGAACCATAGCCCATCCCCAGAAGTAGGTGGACTTCATCGGCAAGAAATAGCTGATAAAAATCGGAAAAAGTACCAGCAGGGCGCTGGGAATACCACCAAAAAAATAGATAGCAGAAGAAGGGCGTTTGTTTTGAAATGCCTGAAAGCAACGTTCGACCAAAAACAAGGTCACTAGGACTATCGAGACCTTGGGAACCAGCACCCATGCAGTTTTCAGAAAAAGAGAGTATCCATCTTCCCATCGGAACAGAAGAGACACAATAGGAAACAGGTCCCAAAGACATACTGCCAGCGTCAGCCATGCAATGGCAAAAACAGAACGACGATTCACTTCTTGTGGAAAAAGGTTGTGAAGGAAGTACGCAAGCACAGGAAAGGTCCAGAGGCTGAGCCCGATGCTCAGGATAAGGTAGAGGGAAGTGGATATTTCAGGAACGAAACGCTCCAAAAGCGGTTCCGGTTGTTCCACATGAACAACAAGGGAGGCAAGACAAAGAAGAAATACCAGCATCAGGGGGCGTAGAATCCGCTGTTCGGGGTTTCGAAGATACCAAATGAAGAGCAGAATGAGACCTAGAAACAGGAGCCCAGACTGCAAAAAGCGGTCCAGGCGTTCAAAATGACTCGTGCTCACCAACGAGTCAGCAGCACCCACAATCCATAGACGATTCAACCCTGTATAGCGGATCAAAGGATCGGTAGAAGAAATCTCAACCACCAGGTCTACGACTCCGTCTTTCGGTTGAACGGCAAGAACCGTGCCGGTACCCCTTGATTTCCAGCTGGGCACCCCATTGATCCAGACTTGAAAATCCCCAGGAATGGCCCCGATTTGAAGACCCAACACCTTTGGAGGAACCAAGAGCCGAAGATGGGTTGTCGCCTCAACGACGGCACCGGTTGAAGTGTTGAAAACTCCCCCGCGATCGGGAGGTCCTGCGGCTGCGGCCAACGGCAAACTCTCAGGCCGTCCGCCCTGGTCTGGCGACCAATGGACTCCTGCGTCCCAAAGCCAGCCTTGAGGTACAACGGAACCATCTCTAGCAAAGTCCCAAGTGCGAAGATCCAGCAGACCTTCGGATGAATCCATCAGGTGTGGTGCTTGCAAGGTTGAGCCACATCCGCTCAGCAAGAAAAAGAGGGATGCCACGGCTGTGAACCTTACGATCATCGTCATGGATACCTCCTCTTGAAGCGAGGTACGCGGCTTTCGGCATTCAGGTCCCAACCAGCCCGGTCTCCCCGAAGCAGGGCATGGTAAGCCCAACCGGCAACCATGGCGGCATTATCAGTACACAACTCCAAGGAGGGATACGAGATCTCCCAGGTTCTTTGTTGCAGGAGAGCTTCGCGAAGGTAGGAATTGGCAGCAACCCCGCCACCGGCTACGACACGGGAAACACCGGTATGTTTCACGACTGCCTTGAGTTTTCGGACAAGAAGATCAATTGCCGCTTTCTGAAAACTGGCACAGAGGTCTTCGAGATTGGGGTTGGTAACATCTTGGAGAAACTGCTCTTTCTGATTGATGACCGCCGTCTTGAGTCCTGAATACGAAACGTCAAAGGGGTGGTTTCCCTTGTCGAGTCTCGACTGAGGAAAACGATACGCATCCGGGTTGCCCGTTTTCGCCCTGTCATCGACGGCCTTCCCGCCCGGATACCCCAGACCATAGTACTTGGCTACCTTATCAAAGGCTTCTCCGACCGCGTCGTCGATTGTCGTACCGACAACTTCGATGTTGTCAAAGCCGTGTACCAAGGCAAAAAGTGTGTGTCCGCCGGAAACAAGGAGACCCACATGGGGGTAGTCCACGGGTGCCTCCAGTTGCGGAGCATAGAGATGCGCTAGGATATGGTCGACCCCAACCAAGGGTTTGTTGCTGGCAAATGCCAGTCCCTTGGCGAAGCTCATTCCTACCAAAAGGCTGCCTACTAATCCGGGTCGGTTGGTAACCCCGATAGCATCGACTTGGTCAAGCCTCAAACCAGCCTCTTTCAAGGACTGTTGGTATACCTCTGTGATCGTTTCAACATGAAGGCGCGAAGCCAGTTCGGGAACAACTCCATCGTAGGGCCTATGATGGACGATTTGACTATTAATGACGGAAGAAAGAATCGTGCGGCCGTCGGCAACTAAGGAAACAGCACACTCATCGCAAGATGATTCAATCCCCAGAACGATCATCGAGAGGCTCCTGAACGAGTCGGGAGACATCTTCGAGACTGTAACCATTGGTCAGAAGTGGAGCGTAAATCTCCATCAAAGTCTCGGCTAAACCGGCAGACCAAAGTTGGCCTACCATTGTAGCCCTCTGTTTTCGAGAAATCGGGACCTGTGCTTCGACAGGCAAGGGCGAGGATGTGCCCCCTTTTTCGTTGTCCAACAGCAATAGAAACTCCTGGGGGATGCAAGGAAAGAAAACGCACCTGGAAAGACTAAAGGGGGCTGAGCCTTTGGTCAAGTCAGCCGTACATGTACTCTTTCAAATCATCCTTTTGGAGACGGAGTTTCTCCAAAGCTCGAATCTCCATTTGTCGCACTGTCTCAGCCGATAGCCCCATCTGCTCACCGATAGTTTTCAGGGTTCGTTTCTTTTCGCCCATAAATGCAAAACGATACAGGATGACATCCTTTTCCCTCTCCTGAAGACTAGACAATAGACGCTTTGTGTCCTCCTCGAATTCATGGGAAAAGTAGTCATTTTCAGGTTGATAGGATCGGTCTTCGATCAAATCAATCAGACTGACCGACTCTTCACCAACCTCTTTGTCGAGGCTGGCAACAGTTCCTGACAACTCCAAAAGAGCCAAGACCTCTTCTCGTCCCAACCTCAAGAAAAGCGATAACTGGTCTATGGTCAGGGTTTGTTTGGTGAGCGAGGCCTCTGTGAGTCTGGCAGCCAGTTTTCTGAGAGATTCCTCTTTGCGGTGAGGAAGCCGGATCATCCGGTTTTTGTTGACTAGTGCACGAACAATCGATTGTTTGATCCACCAGGAGGCATAGGTAGAAAATCTCACGTTCTTTCTGTAATCGAATTTACCAGCGGCATTAATCAAGCCAAGGTTTCCTTCCTGAATCAAATCGAGGAAGGCTGTCCCAAAGCGGGAATAGGCCTTGGCTATTTTCACTACAAGGCGAAGATTGGCCTGAATCAGTTTCTGGCGCGCTGCTTCGTCACCATTTTCAACCCTGCGGGAGAGATCCAGTTCTTCTTCAAAGGTTAGCAAGGGAGTCCTGGCGATTTCTTCAAAGTACCTGGCAAGAGACTCATCCTGGGAATGGTGGGAGCTCAACGGTTTCATCACAGGCCTCCTTTTGGGATACATGCAAAATACATGCCATAATTATGTCAAAAATGGCATCTTTCTTAATGCATACGGGATAACAACATAATATTTATTATTGAATCAATCAGGAATATTTTGGTCCAACTGTCTACTTTTTAAGACAGAGAGCTATCCTAAAATCATACTGTCATGTAGAATCACGCAATGGAATTGAATGAATACCAACGGGTTGCGAAAACCACCGCTGTCTATACCTCTGCAGAACAGCAATTGGTCTGCACTGTATTGGGCCTCAACGGTGAAGCCGGTGAAGTAGCAGAGAAAATCAAGAAAATCATCCGTGACAAGAACTCGATGATTGGCGATGCAGACAGAAAGGAAATTCAGAAGGAATTGGGCGATGTTCTGTGGTATCTATCCGTCCTGGCAGACACCCTGGGCCTGGAACTGGAGGAGGTTGCTGTGATGAACCTGGAAAAACTCCGCAGCCGTTATCAACGCGGTGCAATCCATGGGCAGGGCGATAACCGCTAGAAAAACACAGCCGATGCCCGAAGTCGAATCGGGGACCTACGCATTACGAGTGCGTTGCTCTACCACTGAGCTACATCGGCGTGGAAATCTTTTTTACCCCTTTTCGACCCTGGCGGTCAAGGGTGACTGTGACCTATACTCTTTTCATGCCAGAACGGTCCTCAACCTTTTTTTTTGCCACAGCGATTGTCTTACTTTTACTGAGTTCATGCTCACCGTTACCCTTGTTGGTCAGCAGAGGGCAAGTGGATTTATCCCAGTACAATTTTGGCCGGGATGGACCGGTCAACTTGGATGGTGAATGGGAGTTCTGGTGGAACCGGGAGCCAGGTGAAATAGCAGGGCCGGAAACCGTTGGATACAGACTCACAACCCTTCCCGGTTATTGGAGTGAAAGCCCAGTGGCGGATTACCCGCCCTTTGGGTCGGCGACATATCGCATACAGCTCAGGTTGCCTGCAGAAGGGGGGCCCTGGTCTGTGGGCCTACCAGAAATTGCTTCCGCCTGGAGACTTACAAATGGCAGTCAACTCCTTGCTGAGAACGGACGGGCCTCCTTGGTACCGGGAGCCTACCAGGCCCATGTCAGGCCACAAACAGTGCCTCTGCCAATAGGTTTAGTGGAACTGGACCTTTTTCTTTATGTTGTCAATGAAAGTGATCGGGAAGGAGGCGTTCGTGACTCCATAGTGATAGGACCCTCAGCAGTTTTGGAACGGCAACAACGCCTTAGTCAACTTGATTCCGCATTCTTTATCGGCGGTCTCTTGGTGATGAGCCTTTTCAACCTGCTGACTTTTTTTCTTCAACGTCAGAAGACAGCGAACCTCTGGCTGGCACTTTTTTCCGTATGTATTGCTATAAGAACCCTCTTCACAGGCCCTAGGATTGTTTATGACCTATGGCCCTGGCTGACTTTTGAGTTGTCAGCTCAAATCGTCTTTCTCAGTATTCTTGGGGCGGTTGCCAGTTTTATTTTCTACCTGAAAAATCTTTTTCCGGATTTCTGGCCGTCTCGAATCTTTGTTCCCTTTTTGTTCTACACAGCCTTTTTCGCCGTTCTTCTCATTCTACCGGTAAAGACCTACTCGGAAATTTTCCTATTGTTCTACGACGTGCCGATGGTACTTATGATCGTTCTTTTTATGGGTGTTGCCTGGTGGGCCACAATCAAAAAACATAAGGACGGACCACTGGTGTTCTTTGGAATGCTATTCTTGGTGGCAGGTTCTCTGAATGACATTCTCTACCAATTCGTCCCGCTTCCTCAGGGAGACGTGCTGGGTCGTTTTCTCTTTGTGTTTCTGGTGTTCAACACTTTCATCTTGAGCCGTCAGTTTTCCAATGATTATGCTTTGACTCAACAACAAGCCGGCGAACTACGAAAACTCGACAAGATGAAAGATGACTTCTTGGCCCGTGTGACCCATGAACTTCGAACACCTCTTCACGGTATGATTGGTATTCTTGATTCGTTTCGACTAGGCGATTTTGGAACGCTTTCCAATCGGCAGACCTATCATTTGGGGCTATTGGAAGCCTCAAGCAAGCGGTTGTTGTCGATGGTCAACAGCATTCTGGATTTCAGCAACTCACGAAAACACCAAATGATTTCAGAGCTTCGGCCCATCTTGTTGAAGGAATGTGTTGATTTTCTCTTGCCAGCGTTCTATCCCCAGCTTAAATCTGGCGTCACCCTTGTCAACCGAATCAATGGACAGTTGCCGGCTGTGCTCGGAGATGAACCGAAAGTTGAGCAGGTTCTTCACCATCTGGTTCAAAATGCCCTTCAACATACGGAAAGCGGGAGTGTGTCGATAGAGGCTGAATTGCGTGATCAGTTGGTTCTCGTGATTGTGCGTGATACTGGAGAAGGCATTCCTGAGGAGAAATTAGCCCAGCTATTTTCCCCCTTCCATCAAATAGCAGAAATCGATACCAGGGCAACAGGTGGACTAGGTTTGGGCCTGGCGATCAGCCGTCAGCACATCCAGCAAATGGGCGGGCGGTTGGAATTGGAGTCAACAGTGGGCACCGGCACAACCGTTTCCCTTTGGCTTCCTGTCTGTCCTCCGGCAAAAGTGGAGTATTACCAGAAGCCACGGTTGGAACGGACTCATTCCTCCGAACCGAACCGTTTGGATACAGAAGCATCCCAGAATTTGCCAAACCGGCCTAGTCAAACTCAGGCAAGCGGGAGTGGCACCAATGTCTTGATTGTGGACGACGAACCTGTGAATCTGCTTGTTCTGAGAACTTTTCTAACCCGTAATGGCTACTCGGTCATTGAGGCGACCAGTGGCCCTGAAGCACTGGAAAAATTCGCTTCCAACCCAATTGATCTGATTATTCTCGACGTCATGATGCCCGGAATGTCAGGGTACGAAGTCTGTTCTAAGATTCGGGAACAGTTCAAAGCAGACCGCTTGCCCATCCTCATGCTGACAGCCAAGAATCAAGTGGAAGACCTCATGCAGGGGTACCAGCACGGGGCCAGTGACTTCTTAACAAAACCCTTTCAAAGGGAAGAGCTCAAGGTCAGAATGGAATTACATCTCAAAGTTTCCAAGGCTGTCCGCGATCGTTCAAAAGAGTCCTCACCCTAAATCCTCATGGATTCTCATCCCCTGCCGATAACCAAGGTATGGAACGTGGATTGTACATCAGCGCAACAGGAATGACAGCTCAGCAGTGGCGGATGGACGCGGTCAGCAACAACTTGGCCAACGTCGATCTCAACGGCTACAAACGTGATGAAGCTGTCCATAAAGCTTTTCCGGAAATGCTTATGCGCCGGTTCAGCGATGACGGTGTTTACAAAATGCCATTTGGCTCGATGGATACGGCCCCGGTTGTTGGCAAGATCGGTATGGGTGTTGAGCAAAATGAATACTATACCGTCTTCAGTCAAGGTGCCCTTAAAGAAACAGCCAGTCCTTTCGATATGGCAATGGAAGACAAAGGGTTCTTTACCGTCCAAACACCGCAAGGAGAGCGTTACACCCGCAACGGTGCCTTTGTCCTTGGTAAAGAAGGCTACATTGAAACGAAAGATGGATTTCCTGTCCTAGGTGAGAATGGACCGATACAGGTCAAGGCAAACAATTTTAGTGTTGACGCCCAAGGCCGTGTTTGGGTTAACGAAGAGTTTCAAAACGACCCTAACCGTTTGGTCAGCATGGAAGAGAACACATGGAAAAAGACCACCCTTCTCGACACACTAAAAGTGGTCAACTTCGACCAGCCACGGTACCTTGCCAAACAAGGTAACAGTCAGTGGGCCGAAACCGAGAATTCCGGCCAAGCCGCGGTTATTGCTCTCGATAAGCGTCCTAAGATCCGTCAAGGCTTTGTGGAAGGTGCCAACGTCAACCCGGTAACTGAAATGGTACAGATGATAGAAATCAACCGTGCCTACGAAAACAATTCAAAAATGATTCAGACCCATGATTCGTTGATGGGAAAATTGATCAACGAGGCAGCGGCCTTCCGCTGATGGAGAGGTAGACCATGATGCGATCCTTATGGACAGCGGCTTCGGGCATGACCGGCCAGCAATTCAATATTGATACGATTGCCAACAACTTGTCGAACGTCAACACCACCGGTTTCAAGCTTACCCGAGCGGATTTTGAAGACCTTCTGTACCAGACACAGAAAATCGCAGGGACACCGGCTACCGAACTGACGGTAGTTCCCACCCCCACGCAGGTCGGTTTGGGTGTCAAAGTGGCTGCAACCCAAAAGATTTACACTCAAGGTGCTCTCCAAGCCACGGGCAATGTGAGTGATATGGCCATCCAGGGTGAAGGGTTTTTCCGAATCCAGACCATGGATGGAACGTACGGCTACAGCCGCGACGGTGCTTTCAAGATTGACTCAAACGGCCAATTGGTAACCAGCAATGGTTACCGGGTCATGCCCGAAGTCACTCTGCCTGCCAATTTCGTCCGTGACAGTGTGACGGTCAGCCAGGATGGCCGGGTATCAGTCCTTCTCCCAGGACAAGATGACCCCATTCAGGTTGCTCAGATGGAAGTGTTCCGTTTTCCCAATCCCGCCGGCTTGCAGGCTGTTGGTGAAAACCTCGTCAAGCCAACCAATGCCTCTGGGGAGCCGATTGCAGGTCGTCCCGGCTTTGAAGGAATGGGAAAGATTCAACAGCGCTTTCTCGAAATGTCGAATGTTTCGGTAGTTCAGGAAATGGTCAACATGATTGTTGCCCAGCGAGCTTATGAACTTTCAAGCAAGTCGATCCAGACCAGCGATACCATGCTGGGCATCGCCGCCAACCTCAAAAGATAAGGACTGAACAATGAACCTGCTTGATGCCGCTTCCCTACCCCTTGAGAACCAGCGGTTCAACATGCCGAATCTTCCTTCGGCAAAAGGATTGTCGACCACGAAAATCGACAAGGGATCGGACCTCTATAAGGCATGTGAAGACTTCCAATCCATCTTCATTAAGCAGATGCTCGACACCATGCGTAAGACGGTGGACAAAAGTGGTGGTATGGTTGAACAGAACCAAGGGGAAAAAGTCTTTGAAGATATGCTCTACGACGAATATTCCAAAAAAATGTCAAAGAGCGCAGGATTCGACCTGGCCGACAATATTTATCGCCAGATGACTTACCTTCAGAATCTCCCGAAGGCTGCGATTTGACCGCCTCTTGCTCCTAGTCTCAGTTCTCCTTACATTGTCGTCATGTCTGAACCTTCTCCCCGTCCTTCTCATCGATGGACTTGGATTCTCCTCCTCCTAGGTTTCGCTGTTGCGATTGGGCTACTTATATGGGCATTTCCCGGCAGCTGGTCAGTTTTTCACGATCCCAAAGTGATCGAAGACTGGTTGCTCCACTGGGGGCCTTGGGCACCCGTGGTCTTCGTTGTTCTCCAGACCCTGCAGGTAGTTGTGTTTATCATTCCAGGAGAGGTCACACAGATTGCGGGCGGCTGGCTTTTTGGCTTCGGCCTGGGCTCGGTCTTATCCCTGATTGGAATCATGGCTGGTTCGGCTATCGCTTTCAAGCTTACCCATTGGCTGGGACCCCGTTTTGTCCATCGCATCGCTGGTCCTGAAACCGTTGCCAAGTTCGATGGACTTATGGCCTCCCCCAAGTTTATTGGCTCGATGTTTCTCTTGTTTGTGATTCCTGGCATACCAAAGGATGTTTTGTGTTATGTGGCAGGACTTTCCCGCTTGAAGTTCCTTCCGTTTCTTCTGATCAGTGGAGTTGCCAGGCTGCCGGGAATCGTTGGTTCCAGTTTGATGGGGAAAGCGTTCTTTGACGGCAATTGGTGGCTCCTTCTAGCAGTTGCTGGTGTTGCAGCCGTTCTCTTTGGTCTCGGCTGGTGGTTCCGGGAAACCGTCTTTCAAATGGTGGAACGATTTGCCGTCGATAAGCCTGTCGATAAGGACACGAGTGAATGAACCCCGTTCTCTTTGAAAATGTAAGTTTTGCTTATGATACAGATCCGGTTTTCTCTGAACTCTCGATTGGATTACCCCCCGGAGTGATTTCGCTGATGGGTCCGAACGGTGTTGGAAAATCCACCTTTCTGCTTCTGGCTTCAGGCCGTCTGCTTCCTGGTAAAGGGAAGGTTCTTCTCGAAGGGAAGGACACCGCAACCCTGGACGAGAGGGAGAAAAACCGTCTTTGCAGTCTGGTTTACCAGAACATGGAATTCGAGAATGAGGAACCCCTGGGAGAATTGTTGGATTTCGTATTTTCGCAGGGTTTTCTGGACCAAAAAAACGATACGTTTCTGCGATCTGTTACGGCTAACTTTGAGCTCGACGGATTGTTGACACGAAAGACGCAGGCCCTCAGCAAGGGAGAGATGCAGCGGGCTGTCATGGCGTTCTCCCTTCTGTACGGCAGTCGTGTCGTCGTAATGGACGAACCGGTATTTGCGTTGGAGGACCAACAGAAAAGGCGAGCTTTGGGGTTCCTCACCGAATATGCCCGCACGTCAGGAGTCAGTTTTCTTTATAGTGCCCATGAAATGGACCTCACGAGGGACTACTCTGACCAGGTTCTGCTATTCGCGAAAGAACGGCCTCCCATTATGGGAACAGAGAAGGAGATTCTAACAAGGGAAGTGTTGGAGGAAGCTTACCAGGTGCCCTACATTCTTCTTCATCAGAAAGAGAGGCTCTTCCGCTCGACGCTATTGCAACAGGCTGAAAAATAAAAAAAGGAGTCGCCGCGGCAACTCCTTTTCCCTTTTTGGTGGCAGAGGGATTTGAACCCTGTGCCATTTCCATAACGGGTAATGAATTAAAAACAGTCGTTGCCAATGGTGTGACAATTTCTTTGAAAACGTAGTCGGTTTCACGGTATTTTTGGGGTTACAAGTCAAGTTCAGAGTGAGAACCTAGTCGCACCAATTCCAGGCGGTCAGTGTCAGGTTTTCGGTAAATCAGCACCAAGTCCGGCTTGATATGACAGTCCCGGAATTCTTTCCATTCACCCGTCAAGGCATGATCCCGGTTCTTTTCGGGAAGGGGTTGGTCTTGTGCCAAGTCCAAAAGGATGGCCAGGAAGTCGGCCTCCAAGGTTGCCTTGTGCGGGCCTTTAGCCTCCCTCCGGTAGTCTCGTTTGAATTGACCGGTTCGTTCAATCGTCCGCATTCAGGTCGTCCATAAGAGCCTGAACGCTGGTGACGGATTTCAGCCCCCCCCTACGCGCTTCCTCCATTGCCGCAACGGTAACGGCATTGGGAACCCGAAGAGTGAAAGGCAATTCTTTTTCAACAGCCACCCGGACCAAGAGAGCCCGGACTGCATCCGAAACAGAAAGCCCCATGGAAGCCAGGGCCTCGGTTGCTTGTGTCTTGGTCTGTTCATCAATACGAACGTGAACCATACTTGTGGTACTCATGAGATACAATGTAACACGAGATTAGTCTAAGGCCAAGGGAAGGGAGGTTCATTTAGAACTGAGCATCGTTAAGCACCCAGTAAGCGGTGTTCCCCTTGATGTAAAGATCATAGACATTGACACCGTTTATTGACAGTTCTATGATTAATTTTGCCAGATTATCAGAACACAAAGGTTTTCGGCAGTGATGGGAGTATACCTTGCGGGCAGTTTTGATTTTGTGTGGAGTCTTCTTTTTGACATCCTGTTCAGACCCCCTCTCACCTAAAAACACCTCAACC
>JFJP01038142.1_pt1 | contig 19339 bp, 11 predicted proteins | sample 431651 | NCBI WGS metagenome assembly JFJP01 (sample SAMN02602958, study PRJNA72255) | Microbial mat metagenome, whole genome shotgun sequencing project. | biome: fresh water; feature: sink hole; material: water; isolation source: purple microbial (photo- and chemosynthetic) mats found in...
AATATCATTAATGGTTTTCCGTCAGACATAACATTGTATGCCGTTTGTTTAACACCATTACAATTAGTTTCAGACATATCTTTAAATACATCTCCATCTTTTAAACAAGCTTGATAACAATCCCATTTCCAACTTTCTTGAGGAGGACCCCAACAATTATCAGTGGTTGCATTACAAATAACTACAGGATTATCTGTATTTTCATAAATAGGAGAAGAATTTTGAGCTTTAATAGGACAAGTATTCAACGCAGAAATACCTATAAAAGCAAGTAAAATAGTTTTTTGTAATTTCATAGTTCAATTTTTTTATAAAATAATTTAATTACTCCTTTAGAAAATTTTGTATCCATGTAACATCAAATACAATCAATAATTGCTTCATAAGTAATTGCTTTTTCTTTATCCCCTTCAGGATAAATTAAAACTTTCACTACTACTTTTTCTATGATCCTATTTTCCTCAGTCAAATCATTATTTTTATTCATTAGGCCTACTTCAAATAATCCTGTTGAATCTTTAGCCAAAGTAAAAGATGATTGCATAGTATTTGGGGCACAACACTGCACAGGATCGCATATCAAAAGATAAAAATCATCTGTATTACTAATACTAACAATTTCCCATATGTAATTATTGTTATCAGAAAGATTCGTAATATGGTTTTTAACTTTAATATACTCATATCCATACATTGAATCAGCCAAATATGCTGAATAAGTATCCATTTTTATTATGGCAGTTTCTGTATCTTCTTCTTTTTTACATGAAAGTAAGATTACAAAACACAATAGTAGATAAATTATTTTTTTCATACTCATTTAATATTTATAAGGTTTAAAAACTACTCTTTAATGAACTTAATCACATTAATTTTCTCATTCTCTTTGGTCAACTTCATCCAATACATTCCTGAAGGGATATTTTGCAAGGAAAATAAATTATTGCCACTGCATTTATCTTTTCTAATTACAACAGAACCAAGACAATCGATAATTTCAATTTTATACACTTCATCATCCGAAAAATTAACATTCAAAATATTTGTAATCGGATTTGGAAATAATTGAACAGCAAAATCATTTTCATGTTTTGCTATTTCTGAAGTAAGTGATTTAGCTTTAAATTCAACCACGGTTAATAACCAACCTGAATTTGCTTGAGCATTCACCAAACGCAAATACCTGCCTGACGCATTAATTCCTTTTACCGAAATATTGGTAGAAGTAGGAACCACACTGCTTACTAGAGTCCAAGGACCATTAGCATTATCACTGATCTCGAAATTTACTTTTTTTGAATCATTACTATTTCCAATAGACAGATTAATCTCGCTTATAACTTGCTTAGTTAACATATCTACTCTTAACCAAGCTCCTTGCGCACCACCAAATGAACTTTGCCATCCGGTCTCAATTTTTCCATCAACTGCATATTCAGCATTATGCAAACTTAATTGAGTATCCCTTTCATCAGAAACAGCAACCGGCTTAGAAAATAAAACATTATCTGAATTTTGAGAAGCATAATTTGGGTAAACATAGTTTTTATTAATAAGCGACTCTATATCTTTAATTGCCAAAGAATAATCACCACTGAAATGAACGATTTGCTTATTTGAAGGATCAATAACATAAATAGCAGGCGTGCCCCAACCAATAAATTTAGCCTCGTCTCCATTATTATCAACTGCAACAAAAACAGTATTAGCGGCAATTTTACACTCATTTTCTGATGTTGATTTGGCTCCATTGCAATCAGTAGGGCCATCATATAGCATGATAATTTCAAATTCATTAGGATGCTTGCTTTTTAATGCGTTAATAATATCGGTATGAAAATTAGCTGCGGTATTCGATTTACAATAGGGACACCATGTTGCCATTTTAATAACTAAAAGAGGCTTTCCACTATTCAAAACATCGTGAATATTAGTGGTTTTATCAGTATAACAATCTTTAAAAGACCAATTTTCTACCGGCTTATTATGCGCAAAGGCATCTACCGAATTAACAACTTGAGCGCCAACAATTGACGAAATGAATATAAAACATCCAATTAGTAAAGTATTTTTCATTTTGTATTTATTATATTACACATAAAGCTAGTGAGCGAAAACAAAGATATGACAAAATACACACAATGCTGCATATCAGCAATTTGCATTACTCCCAAAGGCGCATAAATAACATTGAAGAATAACTTATTGTCCTTAATTCATGTATAAGCTATGAGACGTGAAAGAAGAAAATGGCGCTATATTTACATTAAATTAATAAGCTTATAATACGGAGTCTATTAAAAGCATTTGATACCAATGACTATTTTTAGTCTTGCCATGCAAGCGTATCATCTCCTGATACGAAGCAAAAGCCTTATTTCTAAAATCCCAACAGGTTTTCAACCGTAAATCCAACTCTTCAGAAAGCTTTTTGCTGCTGATGCTTTTTTCGAAGAAATTAATTAAATAGGCTATATAAAATGCTTTAGTTAATGGGAATTTGCACGAATGAAACAATGTATTTGATTTTACTGATTCAAAATTTCCACATTTAGTGCAACGCCTAGACTTATCATGCTCATCTATTAACGCCTTAACATTTTTGCATCTTCTACACTGAAATCCATCGGCCCATTTCAACTGCTCCAATATTTTAATACAAGCATCATCATCAGGATATACTTCAAGAAATTCTTTATATGTCATTTCTTTTAATACAGCCCTGGCTTTCTTTTGCTCAGCCATTCCCGAAGCTAGATTTAGATTATCAGCATATAATAGCTTATTTACCTTCTCAATGGTTTTGGCTTGTTCATTCAGAATAGTATTTGACTTTAAAAGAGCATCATTCGAAAGCCGCAATTCTTGTGTTCGTTCAAGAATTTTATCTTCTAATTGTAAAGCATATTCCGATTTAATTCTCTCATTTTCTTGCAACTGAGAAATATATTGCTTGGTAGCAATCTCTTTATTCCTTTCACTCAATTTCATCTTTTCGCCAGTTGCCAAGGATAATAAAATAACCTCACCTAAAAAACCATAGTTAAAAATATACACCGTTAATAAACTTGTTGGAACAATCTGCTCTATCCTCAATAAATAAACTATAACGCTAAGTATAAGGAACAAAAATGCAAGAGCGTAATATACTATATGAGGATTGCCTTTCATCCTAAAAATAGAAACAGCATAAAGTAATAAAAATGGTAAGGCATAAGTATATTGCATAGCAATACTGGTAATTTTAAACTGTAGTAGCAATAAATGAATCAGACTAACTGCCAAAAAAAGAATAGACAACTTGTAAACAAAAGGATAAGCAATTCTAATTTGCAAGAAATTGATAGAGTAAAAAAAGAAAGACAAAGAAAGTATAAACAAAGAAAAAATATTTAAATAATCATTCAAAAATGGCGCGGTTTTCCATAAAAACTGAAAACCCAGTCCGTCTTCTGCCATGGTCTTGAATGCTACACTAATAGCATAGAAGAAATAAAGATAATATAATTTCTCTTTAATTTTAAAGAATAAAAGGAGATTATACAATGCCATAATCAAAATCATTCCATAGAACAAACCCAACAAGAAATACTCTAATAAAGAGTATTGAATAAATTGCTGCACTGGCTTAATCCAAAAATAAATGTCTGATTTTTTATTAACTTGTAATTGTAAGTAATATTTACTAGCAGTCAGCGATTTAGGACTAATCAGATACAATAAATTTTTATGTTGAATCTGTCGTTGACTAAAATCATAACTACTTCCAAAAGATTGATCAAATACTTTTATCTGATTATGGTATAAATTAACTTCAGGATAAAATGAATTAAGAATTTCGAAGATAAATTCGCTTTGAAAAGTATCAACATTATTAAGCTCAAACATAATCCAATAATATTTACCCGAATAAGGATAAATAGATTTAATAGCTGTATCTAAAACAAATAATGAGTCATACTTACCTGAAATAATATTCATTGCATCAAATAGATTTTGATGGTCATATAATAATTTGCATACTGTATGATCAACATCTATCCTTTCATTTTTTACAGAAATAGATAAAGGAGCAGCTACAAGAAACTGAAATGAAATTATTTGCGCAAATAACAAAATGAATAAGCACCTCATACCCTACAATTTTAAAAACACAATATACGTATTTTTTTTATCTATTCCTTCTTAAGTCTTAATCCAACAAATAATAAGTATATAAAGGCTATTCCTAAAATTCCGATTCCAAATGTTCTGCCAAATAAATCAGATACAAATCCAATTAATAGAGGAATTAGTGCACCACCAGCAACGGCCATAATCATCAAACCCGAAACAGCATTTCTTGCTTCTGGAAAACGTTTGATAGCGACTGAAAAAATAATTGAAAAAATATTAGATGCTGATAAACCGGCAATAAACAATAGAATATAAATATATAGAACATCGTTCATAAATAACATTGCGAAAAATGCGGGAATACCAATAAGTAATGAATAGATATAAAATTTCTTTTCAGATACTTTAATTAACAAAAATGTACCCAAGAATAATCCCAATGTTTTAGATGCAAAATACACACTGATAGCCAGTGTTGATTGTTCCAACGGAATATTACATCGCTCAGAAATAAAGCCTGAAATATTCGTATTCAATCCTACATCAATACCTACTACAAAAACAATAGCTAAAAAATATAATACAATGAGTGGATTTTTAAGCATCAGTAGAGATTGTAACATCGATCCAACTTCAGTTTTTGCATTATTTTCGTCTATTTTTCCAATATATAATAGCAAACCCGACAAAACGGAAACAATTGCAGAAAATAAGAAAATTAATTTCCAAGAGTCAGTATAAGCCACAGCCATTGCTGTAATAATTGGAGCAAGAAAGGCAGCCAGCGATTTAATAAACTGACCCAAGGTAATACTTCCTGTCAATTTTGATTCATCCACTACATTAGATAATAAAGGATTTAATGCAACCTGAATGATGGTGTTTCCAATTCCTAAAAGAGCAAATGCAAAAAGCATCATAGGAAAAGTATAGAATATAAGTGGAACCAACATAGCTAACGCTGAAATAGAAATGCTAATTAGCACGGTATTCTTTCTACCAATTTTACCCATCAAAACACTAGTAGGAATTGACAGAATAGCAAACCATACAAACAACATTAAAGGGAGCAGATTAGCCACCGCATCGGTTAATGCAAAATCTTGTTTCACATAATTAGTTGCTATACCAATTAAATCTACGAATCCCATTACATAGAAGGATGCAAAAACTGCAACCAAAGAAAGTATTGATACTTTTGCTTTCATTTTATTTTTGAATTACACTATTAACTATCTAATGTTCAATATTACTAATTCTAATCATTTGAGCAAATTTCGAATTGCCCTTCAAAGGCAAATTAATTATAACATTATTATCTTTTGATGTCATCTTTAATTTTTCATTGTATACTTAACACAACTTCTTTGGTGATTATATTGGGTGAAATAAAACGAACGCTAGCATTTCCTTTTCTTGATCCTGCTTTTACAGTAACCAAAAGTCTTCCATTAAATGCTTTTCGTGAATTTTTCTTATACTGTTCATGACTGCGTTGGTTGGCACAATCAATACCAATAAGTTCAATATCACCCGTTATTTCAACAGCAACATCAGTATTAAAATCATTTGTTGGAATACCTTTTTCATCCATCGCATTAAGTTCAATTATTGCCACATCTTCACCATTTGCTTGTAAGGTTTTTTTGGTGCATACAGCATTAAATTGCTTAGCAGAACCAGCGGTAGTGAGCACATGTGATTTTACAGCTACGCCATTTCTATAGCCAATGGCTTTAATTTCGCCATAATTATATGGTAACATAAAAAGAGCATAAGATTCATTTTTATCAATCGGTTTTTTTTCAACAGAAACATTGTTTACCAATACCTCAACCTCGTCACAATTTGAATACACATACACTTCGTTTAAATAATTGGCATTCCATTTCCAGTTCCAATGCGAAAGCACAGGACGGGGGTGCCAATTTGTTTCAGGTTTATCGGCATAGCGCACAGCAATATGAACTTCGGGTTCGGGATTCCAAAAACATTTTCGAAGATAAAACTCTGAACGTTCTTTTCCTGCCATATCAATAAGACAAGCATCCCAGCCACGTTTAGGCCAAGCAATACCCTCGCCCAGATAATCGAAGCCAGCCCATACAAATTCACCAATAACATAATCCTTATCTCTAACAGCACGCCAATAATAGCTATCGTGATATGTTTCAGTTCCTACAAATAATCGATTAGGATAATTATTTCGTTCAGGCTCATACATTTTCTCATTCGTAAATCGCCCAACATAATTATAACCTGCTATATCAAGGCTATCTAAAAAGCCATTTTTATTTGAAAATGCAACTAAATCGCAACCTGCGGTAACCAATCGGGTTGGATCCTCTTCATGACAATATTTCTTCAACTTAGCTGCTAAAATTGCACCGTCATCATAGAGCTGATTAGGTATTTCGTTTCCAATACTATACATAACAACACAGGGATGATTTCTGTCGCGTTGCACCATTGACCTAAGATCTGTTTCAACCCATTGATTAAAATATAAATGATAACCGTAATTCATTTTTCCACCGATATTTTCCGAAGAAAAACCATAACCTGCATTCCATTCGTCAAAAGCTTCGTCCATGATATAAAAACCCATACTGTCGCAAATATTATAAAATTCAGGAGCAAAAGGATGATGACTGGTACGAATGGCATTGGCTCCCATCTTTTTTAATTTCGACAAACGATAGTGCCAAACACCGTCGGGCACAACATTACCTAACGAACCAGCATCCTGATGAAGACAAACCCCTTTAAGTTTTTCGGAATTGCCATTTACAAGCATTCCCTTATTTAGGTCATACTCAATAGAACGAATTCCGATGGGAGTAACTAAATCATCAATAAGTTTGTTGTCTATTTCTATAGTACTTTTTAAGTAATACAAAACTGGATTTGAAGCGGACCACAAATTTGGATTTTTCACAATCATTTGTTGCGTCACCAAATGCTTTTTAAAATCGCCCAATGGAAATTCCTCAGAAATATTTTCAACTATTTTACCTTTTGCATCTAATAAAATGGAGCTAAGTTTTACTTGTTTTGTAATTCTAACATTTAAGTCGGGGTTTTGTCTCCACCACTCAAATTCACTACCTACAAACGCATTGCTTATAATTTCGTATTTGTAATTAATAGTAGCACTTTGTGCACTAACATCCTTAAAACTCACAAAAACGCCTTTTTTATTATCAAAATGAGTAAGATTGGTAACAATTAGCCACGTGTTGCGGTAAATACCCGCACCGCCATAATAACGTGTAGAAGGTTCGAGCGAATTATCAATGCGTACGGCTATGGTGTTTTTTTGTCCCAGTTTTAAAAAAGGTGTAAGGTCATATAAGATAGTTAAATAACCATTGGGATAGCGTCCCAAAAAATGGTTGTTAATCCATACTTCGGAGTTCATGTGAATGCCATCAAACTGAATGAATACTTTATTAAGTTTCAGTGAATCGTGAACCAAAAACGTTTTTCGGTACCAGCCAATGCCTCCTGGCAGAAAAGCACCCGATGGCCCACAAGAATTATTTTCGTCGAATGCGCCTTCAATCGTCCACTCGTGCGGTAAGTTTAAATTACGCCATTTTGATTCATCGCAATCCATCTCCATAAACTTAGGATTATCAGATAGCGAAAACTTCCAGTCATGGTTAAACTTTGTTTTACTACGAATCTGAGTTTGAGTTTGTGCAAACACTTGCAAAGTAGAACAGAGTATTGCAATCAAGACGATAGATTGAGCAAATAGTCGACTATTAAAAATTTTGAGAGACAGAGTATTCATAATTTGTATCATTATTAATAATTTATTCTTTAATTTATTTCTATTGCATTTTTAAACCCCACTGTCATTTTCCAATCGACCCAAGTCACCGACAAATAAAACAGGCCCTTATTATAAGCCTAAATTCCGGCGGATGATGCTATATTATTATAATTAAACTGTGAATTACGCTGCTCTCCAAAGCCTATATTATTACAATTTATAAAATCTTTACCGTGCCAAATAGGGATACCCGGAAAATATTCGAAACTAGAATTGGCAATGTAATAATCAATTCCAACTCGGCAAATACCAGGGTCAGGATATGATCCAGATAGGAAAGGATTATGGAAGGTTTGTGCATTTATAATGCTAATAGAAAAAAATAGCAATACATTACCTGTGATAGATAAAAGAAGTTTTCTCATAAATTAATTATTTGGCACTACATAATTATTTAATTCTATATTTGCTTTACTACCCATTTCAAACTCAATAATACCACCAGATATAATATCATCATGTGTAATATAGAGTTTTGTATATTTTTTACCATTAAGTTTAATTGATTTAATATATTTATTTTTCTCCGACACATTTTTTGCAAGGATGGTAAATGTTTTTCCATTTTCTAAATTCAATGTTGTTTTTGGTAAAATAGGACTTCCAAAATCATACTTACCCGAAGCAGGATTTGAAGGATATAGGCCAAAAACATTAAAAACGTACCATGCCGACATTTGACCGCAATCTTCGTTACCAGCATATCCATTAGGTTCATTACGGTATTCAGTCTGCATGATATTGCGAATCATATTTTGTGTTTTGTAAGCTTGACCTGCGTAATTATATAAATAAATAATATGATGACTCGGCTCATTGCCATGAATATACTGTCCATATAATCCTACTTCTACGTCTCCAACATTTGAAATTGGAATATTAGAAGGCTCGAACAAGCTATCCAGTTTTTCAATAAATTTTTCCTTCGATGGAAATAACCCAATAAGTCCAGCAGGATCGTGCTGCACTAAAAAAGTGTACTGCCAAGCATTCCCTTCAGTAAAATCACTCGAATAACTAATAAATTTTGGATCGTGATCGGCTTTAAATTCGCCATTCTTTAAACGGGGCCAAGTTAAACCTTGAGTTTTATTAAATTGATTTTTATAAAAATTAGAACGGCGCAGAAAGAAATTATAATCTTCGGTATAGCCAAGTTTTTTTGCTACTTGTGCCGCACAACAATCGTCATAACAAAAATCGAGCGTACGAGCAGCTCCTTGCCAATCAGCATCGGCAGGCATATATCCAAGAACGTTATAATTATTTTTATTAAAATTCGAATTTGGATGATCAAATGTACTTGAAATTTTTATTGCATTATAAGCTAGTTGATAATCAAAACCTTTTATTCCTTTATTAATAGCATCGGCCAAAACAGGAATACTATGATTACCCACCATACAATGGTTTTCGGTTCCAGCCAATGTCCAAATAGGTAAATAAGCATTTAAATTAAAATGTTCAATCATTGAATTTACCATATCACCAGCCATATTTGGTACCAGCAAAGAATATAATGGATGAGCAGCACGATAAGTATCCCACAAGGAAAAAGTAGAGAAATATTTTCCAGTTTTTGATGTATGATTATTATAATCGGGTCCAAAGAATTCACCATTAGCATCAGCAATATTATTTGGTTGAATCATCGTATGGTAAAGTGCCGTATAAAATATTGTCTTCTGATCCAATGTGCCATCAATTTCGATTCGCGAAAGATATTTATTCCATTCTGCTTTGCTATCAGCCACCACTTTTTCAAAGTTCCAATCAGCAATTTCTTTGCAGTTTTCTTTGGCGTTCTTTTGGCTTACAAATGATATTCCCACCTTAGATAAAATTTGCTCACCTTCATTTGTTTTAAATTTCAAATTAGCAATAGCACCTCGATTTCCAAGACGCAAAAATCTAACATTCTCCGTTTTATCTCCATCGTTACATGCATAAGAAGTAAATGGCTTAGAAAATTGAATGTAACAATAAACACGTCGGTAAGGTGCCCAACCTTTTACCATTTTATATCCTTGAATGGTTGAGTCAGTTAGTATCTCTAATTGCGACTCAATAATTTTATTTCTATCAGGATCATTAATTGTACTTCCCATATCTACAACAATAGTTGCATTATCAGATTTAGGGAATGAGTATCGGTGAAAGCCACAGCGACTTGTTGTAGTAAGTTCTATTTTAATATTATCGTCAGCATTTTTTACAGTATAATATCCCACTTCGGCTTTCTCAGTTATACGAGAGAATCGAAAAGCATAACCCGAATCGGGAGTGTTATAAGTACCTTGACTGAAAGTATTACGTCCCACATAAGGACACAACAGAACGTCGCCTAAATCGCCAACACCAGTTCCGCTTAAATGGGTATGACTAAATCCAAGAATTACCGAATCGGAAATATGATAACCTGAGCACCAATCCCAATCTGATAATCGCATATCAGGACTAAGCTGCACCAATGAAAAAGGGCGGGTGGGTCCGGGAAAAGTATGACCATGGCCTCCGGTTCCGATGAATGGATTCACAAATTTTGAAGGATTGAATGGAACAGATGGCTGAGAATTAGCCATCATGCTAATACCTGCCCAAATTAAGAATGTATTAATTACTGATTTCATCTGTACAAAATTATTTTTTCTACTAAAAAGATAAGCCATCACCAGAGTACAAAAATAAGAAATGATCCTGATTAAAAAAACCAGGATCATTCCAAATCAAATCAATTGAATAGATTTTACTCTATCATAATAGTTTTTACACCATATTCATCTCCACAATAAACCCTAAGGAGATATAAACCTGAACTCAGATTCTCCAAATTAAGAGCCGCTTCGCCACTTAAAAAGTCGAAATTCTTAGCAATCTGAATATTTCCTTTTAAATCAACCAATTCAACTTTAGTAACTGATTGAGAATTTAAGTTTTTAATGAATATAAAATCTTTAGAAGGATTGGGATAAACATCCAATTTCTCACTTAAAGACTCAGATAAGCTGTTAGTAGAATTGCTAACAACAAATTTATAAACGGCAGTATCCTTACCACCATTTGCAGTGCCTCCATTATCTGTTAATGTTACAACAATTTCAGAAGTTCCTGCCTCACCGGTTAAACTCAATTTAATTCGATTGCCCGATAAAATTGCAGTAGTAACAATTGAAGTGGTTTTACTTAATGCTGTAACGGTAACCGTTTGAGTCAAATCTGCATCACCGTCGTCCACTGAAGATAAAGAAATAGTATAATCTTTAGCTACAATATCAGAATAAAAACGATCAACAGGTTGCGCCATTGTTGGCTTATCATTAACTGCAGTAACGGTAACATTCATTGTTTTAATAGTAGTTTGATTTCCATTATTAAAAGCAGTACCTCCATCATCAACAGCACGAATAGTTAAAACAGCTGATCCATTTGCATTTTTAACAGGAGCCAAATCAAATGTAGCCGTAGCAGCACCTTTTGTATAGGTAACAACCAAACTTGCATCGGTAAATACAGCCTGGTTAGAGCTGGTAACAGTAAAAGTAATGTTTTGTATTTCAGAGGCATCACCGTCATCAATTCCCGAAATAGTAATTTGCTGCGCTATATCCTCAAGAATAGTAGGATCTGCAGGTAAATTAAACGCAGGAACATTATTATTGGCAGCAGACACATTAACTGTAAAAGTAATCACTTTGGTATCCATACCACCTCCGGCTACACCACCATCATCTTTCACTGTAATACTAATAGTAGATGAACCAGCAGCTTTAGGTGTGATGGTGATAGAACCTGTTGATTGTCCGTTTGTATAGCTTGAAGTTACTGTACATGCATCTGTATTAGATGAAGAAGCTGTTAAAGTAACTACCTGATTTTTATCGGGATCGCCATCAGATACACCTGCTAGATTGATGGTTTTAGCACCATCGGCAACAATCATTGTTTGATTAGCAACCACATTAATAGTAGGAGCAGAATTACTTGGAGAATTAACCAAAGTTGTAACACTTCGTGGAGGCAGCAATACAACACCATCACCAACCGATTCTAATTCTATAAAAGAAGCATTCTTGTAAGTAGAATAAACTTTATAACTCTTAGGCACGTTGGTTCCAGCTATAGTAACCAATTGTGGAGAATGCTTGCGGTTAATAAGTATGATTGAAGTGGAATTATTAGCAGGGTTTTTAAATGCTAATGACAATATATTATTATCATTAGAAGTAGCCTCTACCATTTTAGCACCTGGAACTACAGCATACTTGCTATATTGTTTAAATACACCTGAAGTATGCATTTCCCTGTTGAGTGAGGTAGGCGAATACAAATCAATCCAACCTGTTATATGACCTGCTTTAAAAGCTGAAAAGATATTGGCAGCATATACCAATGGACCAGGTGAATAAGTCCAATTGCCATTCATATAATCTTTAATAGCCTTACCTTCCCATTCATCAGCATAGCCTGATGTTTCAGTTTGCCATAACCCTTCTGCAGCAGTAGAGGCTGTAAGATCTTTTAAAGTAATCCATCCGGCAGAACCAATTTCAGAAACATTAATACCATCAGGGCTATATGCGTGAACATTTACTGTTCTTAAATATTTACTTGCCTCAGCATCATTTTTAATTGCATTAATTCTGTCCGTTACCCAACTCATTACAGAGAAGATATCGTCAGAAGCCATCAAGCGCCTAGCTGGAATACCATTGGCAACCAACTTAGGTCCTATATTCTTGAATAAACTTACAAACTGAGGAGCAAATACCTTTGCAGAACCATAAGGCTCATTGAATTCAGGTTCGTTTTGTAAACTAAAACCATATAAATCAACGCCCGCATATTCTTTTACCCCTTTAAAAGCAGCCAAAACAGTTTCTGCATATTCATCTTCCATTTCGGGCAATAACACGTTATCGGCACAATAGCCTTGAGCAGCTAAGAAAGGATGTATTGCCTTATTCCCTTTTTGCCAATATGGAGGCGTAAGTGAGCACCACCAAAATTTCTGACAATTGGTGTTTTGATTAATTAATCGGATGTTATCCATCAAAGTCATATTGAACTTAAAATTTTCAAATGCCATTACATTTGGATCTGAATTATCATTCACGTCTTCCCAATCAGCATTAGTGAAAATTCTCATTAATGAATAATTTAAATCATTAACATCACTGATCAAACTTGGCTCCTTTCCCACAGGAACAACACCTCCCATACCAACAATAGTCTGATATTCCTGTGTTAAATTCACCGTTACAGTAGATTTGCTCGCGATTGAATCAACTACATAAATCATAAATTCCATGGTATCTCTAATCGCCTTTGCATTAGCCAAATTATCTGCATAAATAGTAATCTTAGAACTATCGAGAGTATTTGCTGTAGTTCCTAAAGTATAGGTAAGATTTGCAGTGCCATTTAAAGGCGTTGAGATAGCAATATTTTTAATCAAATTATTATTGCTATTAACAAAAGTTAAATCGGCCTTTTTATTTCCTGCACCATCAGAAATTCCAGTTAAAACAATAGGCTTAGGAGTACTCTTTTTGTATAGAGAAACAGCCGCAACTGGATCGATAGTTACAACTGGTTTATCAGTAGGTTTATTTTCAGCAGCATCTCCCAATTTCATATTATCAATCCAGTATTCTCCTGTATGCGCTTGAAACCAAGTACAATCAAAATTAAACAACAATGCATTGATACGCGTACTGTCAATTGAACAACCCTCTTTTGTTGGCTTAAATAAACCACGGTAATCAATCACAATATCGTGGTATTGATCGTCGCAAGGAATAAAATTCTCAATCATGGTTGTTGTATAGCCATTACTGGTTATTCCATCACAACCTCCAGGACCGTATTGATCTACCAAAGCAACCGTTAATTTACCAGGCTTATTGGTATTTTTACTGCTAAATTTAATTCGCATACTTAAGAATGGATTTTTTGAAATATCAATTTCTTTTCCCGCAAATGCGCTTTTAATACTAAAGAATAATCCGGGATAAGTAGAAGGTTTGATATCCGTTTTAATATGCAAATTGCCTCCTGTAACTTCTACAGTTGGAATACCATCTTCAGGGCTCCAAAATGGAGCATCGGTATCTGGAAAATCAGTTGCATAAGAATAAGTAGGCACCAATAATGTTTTTAATGTAAACTTTATTTGAGTTGTTTGATTGCCATTGTTCCCTGCATTACCCCCATTATCAGTAACATTTACCGTAATTACAGCTGTATCGATTACACCTGTTAAATTAAAGTTTAATTGTGCGCTACCATTTACTACAGGACCACCAGTAATATTGGTAATAACAGAACCATTAGATGTACCTCCAGTAATAGTAAGCGTTTGAGTTCCCGCATCACCATCGGATAAACCGGTTAACAAAATAGAATTGGCTCCAACTATAGCGGGTAAACCAACTGTTTTAACAAGATCGATGGTAGGTAGATTATTCACATCATTATAAACTGTCACATCAAAAGTACGAATCAATTGATTCACACCAGAAGAACCAGTTCCTCCATTATCAGAAACAGTTACTGTAACAGTTGCTTTAGAACCAGGTGTTGCAGAAGCTGACGGGGTAAATACCAATTCTCCAATTGAAGAACCATTTGTATAAACTACGGTAGGATTTGGAACAATACTGGTTGCAGAACTAGAGGATGTAATAGTTATATCTTGAATAGCAGAAGCATCTCCATCACTAATTCCTTTTAATGGAATGCGTGCTTCAACCCCTTTTTGCAGATTTATATTATTGATAACCTCTAAATTAGGTGCACCATTGGCAACAACAATAGCTTTAAATGTAATAATTTTATCTGCTTTTGTACCAGCTGCTTTAACTGTAACGGTAATGATAGCTTCACCACTAACATTGTTATTAGGAGTGATTCTGAGTGTACCCGATTTATTTGGAGATGCATAAGTAACTACCGGATTAGGAACAATAGCAGTATTTGAACTAACAGCCGTTACTGTAATAGCATTTGTACCTGATGTTCCATCTGTAACATTATGTAATGGTATAGTTCTGGCATTTGTTCCAGAAGCTGTTACTGTAAAGTATTGATCTGGTAATGCATTTAATCGAGGTGTTAAAGTAGCAGTAGATCCTATTTGCAGATCATCTAAATAAACAGCAGCCTGATTGCCATTTATGCCACCACCGGGATAAACAGACAATTGATTAAAAACAAAGTGCAAATTAACGACTTTGGTCCAATCAACTCCTGTTGCATCAGAAAAATCGAATGAAAGGGTCTGATAACCCACATTTCCGATTACAACTTGAGCAGAATTTTTACCATAAGCATCAATTTTGACATTATCTCCTAGTGAACAAGAGATATTAAAATCAGAATTTGACTTCACCTTGAAAGAAACAACTTTGTCTGCACTGGAACTTAAGTTAAGTGCAGCGAATTGAAAATCAAAGCCATCCCAAATATCGGGTTTGCCTCCAGCAATCAATAACTCGCCATTCTGTTCCGTAATTTTATACTTCCCTCCTATCCATCCGGTTGGAGTTCCGTCATTAAAGTCTTCAATTAGTCCCGTTTGGGAATAACCTACATTACTTATGAGCAGCAAAACGCAACACAAGTAAAATGTTTTAATTAAATTCATAGTTCAATTGTTTTAGTTAAAAAATAAAAAATTAGTTTATCTACGATTTTTAAGAAACCTATCTCATTGCAAATATAAACATACTTTGCTTTTAATAATAATGCTTCATTTACCAAATGTTACGGTAGGTTGTTATTATAACGCTATGGATTTACATTGCATAATTGCAAACACCTGTAATAGATTTATTTGCATCAAACACTATTGATATTTTCCTCCAAAATGGAATAATTTTGTCCTGTTTTGATTTCCTATTATCTATATTTAATTCATTTTGGTATTACCTTTGCTTTAATATTTTAAATTAAAATGATACTTATGAAAACGATTCAAGCTATTTTATTACTTTGTGCTATAATGTCCACTACCCTATTCGCACAAGAAAGAGCGATGCCCGGTTTTCAATTAAAAGATTTGAGCGGAAAAACAGTACAAATAAAAGACGTACTTAATAAAGAAGGAGTAACTGTTATTGATTTCTGGGCTACCTGGTGTAAACCCTGCGTTTTAATGCTCGATAATATTAATGACACCTATGATGACCTAAAAAAAGAAACTGGAGTAAAAATCATCGTTGTTTCTATTGATGACAGCAGAAGCAATAATAAAGTAAAAGCTTTTACAGCAGGAAAAGGCTGGTCATACGAAGTTCTTTTAGATGCCAACAGCGATTTTAAAAGACTAATGAACGTAAATAATATACCTCATACGTTTGTAGTAGATAAACAAGGAAATATAGTTTGGGAACATAACAATTATGTTCAGGGTGATGAAGAAAAATTATTTCAAGTTATTCGCGAAAACTCAGTAAAATAAAGATTAATTTAAATGAAGAAATTAATATTTTTATACGCATGCCTTTTGGTCATGTCTAGCTTGAATTCCCAGTCTAAATTAACGGATAACATAGAAATTCACGGTGATTTTCAAACCGATTTTCAATACTATAAACCCGATTCGCTAATCGGAGCTGCTGATGTTCCTGAAAAAATGGGAAACAATACCTACTTAAATTTATTAATAAACAAAGGTGAAAATCTATCTGCTGGCGTTCGTTTTGAAATGTATCAACCAGCTTTACAAGGATTTGATCCACGATACAATGGCTTAGGTTTTCCTTACAAATTTATAAACTGGAGAAATGAATCTTTTGATATTACAATTGGTAATTTTTATGAACAATATGGTAACGCACTTATCTTAAGAAGCTATCAAGATTGGGGTTTGGGGTACGACAACTCCTTTTACGGCCTCCGATTTAAATACAGCCCAATTAAAGGTGTCGACTTAAAATCAATGATTGGCAAACAGCGCTTGTACTGGGAATATGGTGAAGGATCCGTTAGAGGTGCTGATCTAGAAGTAAATTTCAATTCCCTATTTCAAAATTTTGAAAATAGCAGGTTGCGCGTTTCAACAGGTGCTTCTTTTGTTTCTAAATACCAAAAAGCAAATGACCCTGTTATAAACATACCAGAAAATGTTCCCGCTTACTCTGGAAGACTAAATATTGGATTGGGAGGATTTTCAATTATTGGAGAATATGCCGAAAAATATAACGACCCTTCTGCTTCTAATAGTTTGATATTTAAAAAAGGCCAAGCGCTGCTTTTAAACACAACTTACAGCTACAAAACATTGGGTATTACTGTAATTGCAAAACGAGTAGATAATATGGATTACAGAAGCGACCGACTCGCGATAGGCAATGACCTCTTGATAAACTATATCCCCGCATCTACTTCTCAAAGTACATACTCACTATTAAACTTATACCAATATCCTTCACAACCTATGGGTGAAATGGTGTTGCAATCAAATATTTTCTATACAGCTCCAAAAGGAACCATGATAGGTGGAAAATATGGAACCAAATTTTGGCTAAATGTAGGCAGAATAAACACTATAGATAAAGAACCCTACCTAACAAAACCCGAATCATATTTGGGCTACCAAAGCGAATTTCTAAAACTTGGAGATGAAATTCTTTTCAATAATATCCATGCAGAAATCACTAAAAAAATGACTTCTAAGCAAAAAGTTGTCCTTTCCTATGCACATGTGGTTTCTAATGATGAATTGTTGCAAATGACCGATTATCACAAGCAAATTACCGCAGATATAGCCGTAATTGATTATAGTTACAAGATAATTCGCTCAAACACCATTCGAACTGAATTACAGCATCTGTCTACTAAAAACGACAGAGGAAATTGGACTTCCTTTTTGCTAGAATACACCGCATCAAAATATTTCTTCGCATTTAATGACGATTATAATTACGGTAATAAAAATGAAGATTTACAATTGCATTATGCAATGGTTCATGCCGGATTAATGAAAGAAAAATCAAGGTTATCTTTCAGTTATGGTAAGAGAAAACAAGGCATCATTTGTGTGGGTGGTGTATGCAGACAAATGCCCGCTACCAATGGATTTTCATTAAACTTCACTACAAGCTTTTAAATTTATATGAATCACTATTCACTAACTTAAAGCATTCTATCATGAAAAACAAAATATTAACATTGCTTATTTTAATAACAGCAGCGGCATGCGACAAAATAGAAGTGAACGATATCGAAAAAAAACAAACACCTATAACTATTACTACCAATAAAAATATTTATTTGGAATACTTTACGGGTCACAAATGCGTCAACTGTCCCTCTCAAACTAGTCCCGCATTTAAGCAAATAAAAGAATTATATGGGAATCAAGTTATCATAGTTTCCATACATGAAGGATTTTTTGCATTGCCTTTCTCTGGAGCATGGAGTTTAGACCTTCGTTCTAATGAAGGAAAATCTATTTATGATCAATTTAAAATAACTGCAGTACCAACAGGTATGATAAATCGATTAGATAGCAAGTTAATTACACCTTCAGGTTGGACTAGCGTTATTGCAGAAGAACTTAAAAAAGAATCACCGCTAAATATCACCATAGAAAAAGACAGCAGCAACTCTACCTCAGGAATTCTTAATATAGAATACAATTTTGTATCAACCTATTCAGGTGTTTTAAAATCCTATGTTTATATTACAGAAGACAGCATTATAGGTTTGCAAAGCGATAGCCGTATTCAAGGAGGCGTAGATTCAAGTTATACATTTAATCATGTTTTAAGAACAGCTCTTCCAGATAGCGATGCAACCATAGGTAACGGATCTTTTTCTAAAGATGAAAGCATTAAGAAAGCATATACATACGAATTCAATCCTCTATGGATAACTAAATCGCTAAATGCTGTTGTAATTGTTTGCGAAGAAAATGGGAATGTGATTCAGGTAAATACTTTTGAAGAATTTTAATAAAAAATAGCCTGTATTAAAAAGTACATCTCTTACACAACTCTTCAACAGCTATTCGATGCGTAAAGCCATCATAGATATTCTTCGCTCTATTACTAGTAAGTATTGTTTCCATGGAATCGGTAAAAATATTCCCCAATTCCAAAACTCCTTCCCCATCTAAACAACAAGGAACCACTCTCCCATCAGATAATATAGCTATTTGATCTCTTAATGCATAGCAAAATTGAGGAGCCACTTGAACTTCTTTATTTAGATCAGGCCATTCAAATACATCGTCGAAATTCAAATATAAACGATCTTTGATTTTTATCTTTCTCTGAGAGCAAGATAAATCCTTTAAATCAAAATCAGGAATAAAATACAATTGAATAGCATTTAAAATATCATTGTTTTGCTCAGTTTGCAACTCTTTAATATTCC
>JFJP01032814.1_pt1 | contig 19338 bp, 14 predicted proteins | sample 431651 | NCBI WGS metagenome assembly JFJP01 (sample SAMN02602958, study PRJNA72255) | Microbial mat metagenome, whole genome shotgun sequencing project. | biome: fresh water; feature: sink hole; material: water; isolation source: purple microbial (photo- and chemosynthetic) mats found in...
CGCCCTAAAGGTGTTTGAAATGACATAAACTCTCCAAAAATCAAAGGGTTGCCAATAACCACACGCCAGCCGTTAAAGCAATCGCGGTGACTAAAGTTAAATAAGCGGTTTTGTTGGTGGTGCAATTATCAAAGCCCATTCCAATGTCCCAAAACAAATGACGCACGCCATTGCACAAATGGTAAATTAAAGAAAATGAAAAGCCAATTAAAACTAATTTTCCAAACCAAGACGCTAATAAGCCTTTGGATAATAAGTAAATATCTGAGCCGCTGGCGACAATTCCTAACCATACGACTAATAAAATAGTTCCAAATACCAACGCCATGCCAGTTGCTCTGTGCAGCACCGACAAACGTGCGGTAATGGGTAAATTATAAACTTGTAAATGCGGCGATAACGGTCGACCGCGTGGACTTGACGTTGCCATACTCCCCCACTCAATGTGTGCCAAAAGAAAACTTTTCAGACTACCATAAAAATGTTGCAATGCAGTAACATAAAACTTTTATTGCTTATTGGCAAGGGGGTATAGACTTTTTTTATAATAGCCTAAAACACTTAACATCTTGATATGTAAAAAATTACCCTTCAAAACATATTATTCAATGGTAGCTTTTTACATAACTCATAGTTGTCGCTTCTCCGATATGTTGCACGAGAAAGCAAACCGAACAATGGCGGTTTTTAGCGTTAAAAAGCGGATTAAAAAGGAGAAAGTGCGGCAATAAACAAAAGGGGAAAAATCAGAGGAATGAATAAAAGGAAGACAAATCTTTTGAGAAGTGGTGGGACGTGCAGGAATCGAACCTGCGACCCGTGGATTAAAAGTCCATTGCTCTACCGACTGAGCTAACGTCCCACTTGGTTTTTTCATGGTGGCCAGAGGCAGAATCGAACTGCCGACACGAGGATTTTCAGTCCTCTGCTCTACCGACTGAGCTATCTGGCCGTGACTGAGAAAGCGCACATTATAATCTGCTCACAGAATCTGTCAAGGCTTTTTTATTTAAATTTTTAATTGCAAGTGATTCTCAATTGCGTTACAATCCGTCTCATTAAATATCATCTTTTCAGAACAATCGACTTGCAAAGCATCAAAGGAGTTCTTATGTATGTTTGTATCTGTCAAGGCGTTACGGATCGCCAAATTCGCGACGCAGTGTGTGCGGGCAATTGCACATCGATGCGGCAATTATGTCAGCAATTGGGCGTGATTGAGCAATGCGGACGCTGCGGCAAGGAAACCCACCAAATTTTGCGCAACACACTCAACGAATTAAACAACAAATAAGGACTATTTTCAATGAAAGGCGACGCTCAAGTTATTAAATACTTAAATCAAGCCCTTAAAAATGAATTAACCGCGATTAATCAATATTTTCTTCACGCACGAATGTATAAGAACTGGGGTTTGAAGAAACTAAACGACAAAGTTCATCACGAATCCATCGATGAAATGAAACACGCCGATCAATTGATTGAACGGATTTTGTTTTTAGAAGGATTACCCAATCTTCAAGATTTAGGCAAAGTGCGGATTGGAGAACACCCCAAAGAAATGCTTGAAGCCGATTTAGCCTTAGAAAACGACGCGATTCCTCTATTGCGCGAAGCAATTGTGTATTGTGAATCATGTAAAGATTTTGGTACTCGAGAACTGTTTGTTTCTATCCTCGAATCTGAAGAAGAACACGTTGATTGGTTAGAAACCCAATTAGATTTAGTTGAAAGAGTTGGCATTCAAAACTATTTGCAAGAACAAATGCACAGTTAAACGAATTATCCATCACCCCCTTTTGACGCTCTCTGCACCACGCATGAGGGCGTTTTTTTATGTTTTAAATACTCAAATTGTTAAGTATTTTCTAATGGCAAAGCAAAGAAAAAGCACGAACCTTTATTGGGTTCACTCATAACGCCTACATTTCCACCATGTGCTTCAACAATTCTTTTCACAATTGCTAAGCCTAAACCCGTACTTTTCTCACCGCCGGTGGGTTTGCTTCCTAACTTTGAGAAATGTCCAAATAAACGATGTTGTTTATCCAAAGGAATGCCAACGCCTTCATCAAAAACTGAAATTTTAACTTGTTTTTCTTCTATAAAAAGTTGCACGCGAATCGTAGTATTTTTAGGTGAATATTTAATGCCATTGCTCACTAAATTATCAATCACTTGTCCAATCCGATCTCTATCAAAAAAAAGCAGTAGTTTCTCTGGTAATTGAGTTTGAATTTGAATATTTTTTTGTTGCGCTGTTAATGTAATTAAACGAATTCGATAAGCAATAAGTTCAACTAAATCATGTTCTTTAACATGCAAATCAAATTTTCCACTTTCAATGACGCTAATATCTAACAAATCATTCAACGTGAACAGCATTTCATTGCTCACCTGATGAATAATATTAAGAAACTCTTGTTTGCTATTTTCATCTAATGGGGTATTTAAAAGCAACTGGCTAAAACCAATAATCGAGGTTAAAGGGTTTCTCAAATCGTGTGCTGCCATACCTAAAAACTTATTTTTTTGCTCATCAAGTTCTAATAACTTTTGTTGGTAATCTAAAATCCGTGTTCCAACATTTAATCTACTGCGTAATTCTTCAGGTTGCACTGGTTTTGAAAGAAAATCATCAGCGCCCGCATCTAATCCTGTGACAATGTCTTCTTTAGAGTTTTTGCTCGTCAATAAAATAACGTAGATAAAAGGAAGTTTCTCAGTATTTTTGATTTTTTGGCACAACTCGATCCCGTCCATATTTGGCATCATCCAATCCAATAAAGCCAAACGAGGTGCATTTGCTTTATCTTCAGAAATAATTTCCCACGCTTGTTCTCCATCAACCGCAGAAATAGGTTGATAACCCCAACTCGTTAGCCATTCTTCTAGCATTAAACGAGAAATCATCGCATCTTCAGCAATTAATACTTTCATTTTAAAAATGTATCCCAATCAATTGTAAGCCAATGTTGTTTCAGTTGTTCAAATTCTGTTTTAAGCAACGGCAGAATTTCTTTAGATTTTTCAATAAGTTGCTTTTTAATTGCCTGTTCTCCATAAAAAGCACATTCTCCCAACCGTTGCGCCCCCACATTTCGGGCTTCTCCTTTAATAGAATGGAAGATTCTCTCTGTTGTTTTCAAATCATCTAAGGTTTCTAAAAGTTGAAAAAGTTTATTGATTTGTGATTCAGTATCTTCAGTAAAAATGGCGACCACTTTCTTTAATAAATTCAAATTACCAATGACCACTCGACGTAATTGTTGTTCATCGAAGACAGGCAGTTGTTTGAAATCAATAATGGCGGTATTTTCTTGAACAGATTGCGGCGATATTGCTCCAGATTCAATCGCTGTTTTTTGATAATAATATTTGTTAAGAAGTGCCGATAATTGATCGATTCCAAAGGGTTTCGCCAAATAGTCATTCATACCTGCTGTTAAACAGCGTTCTTTATCTTCTTTCATTGCATTTGCAGTGACCGCAATAATCGGGGTTGGCGTGGTGATGTTATATTCTTTTTCATAATGTCGAATCCATTGTGTTGTTTCAAAACCGTCCATTTCTGGCATTTGAACATCCATCAAGATCAAATCATAATATTTCTTTGTTTGAATTGAGGTTTGCCAGATTTGTAATGCTTGGCGACCCGTTGCAGCCATATCGATTTGACAATGCAACCGTTGCAACATATTTGCGGCAACCATTGAATTGATTTCATTATCTTCAGTTAATAAAACTCGAATAGAAGGTGTTTCTTGATTTGCAATGGGTATTTCTAATGTTTCAGCTTTAGAATAAACTGGGAGATATTGTTTTAAAACAGGATGCGCAATATGTGTTGATAAATTAAGCCATTGCGGAGGAGATTTCTGTTTTTTGTATTCCGCATACAAACATTCTAAAACATATTGAAATTGCGTTTTTGATAAGGGTTTAAACAAATAACCAGAGAAACCATTTGCAATCAAAAGTTCATTATCGGGAATATTAGCGGCAGAAGATAACATCACCAAACACAAATGATCAAATGCAGGATTTTGACGAATTTGCATACCTAAATGTAATCCATCTATATTTGGCATCAAATAATCTACAATTGCCAACCAATAAGGATGTCCCGCAATTTGAGCCGCATTTAAGGCTTGCAACGCGATTTCACCATCGGGAACAGCAGTGCATTGTACTTTCATACTATTTAATTGCTCAGTTAAAATGTGACGATTGATTGGATTATCGTCGACAACTAATACTTGTGTGTGAGCAATATCTTCACGAAGTTGAGAAGAAGTTTCTAGGGTTAATTCAGGGAGTTTCTCTATTGGTAAAGGTAAGGTAAAACGAAAAGTTGATCCTTTATTCAAAGAACTACTTACACTAATATGTCCTCCCATTAATTCCACTAATTGATAACAAATTGTCAACCCTAAACCAGAACCACCAAACCGTCGCGTGGTTGAAGTATCTGCTTGGGTAAATTTCTCAAAAATAAGTTGCAATTGTTCGTGAGGAATTCCTATCCCAGTATCTTCAATTTGAAATGAGATTTGTGCAATGGGGGTATGTAAGGAAGTTTGCTTTGAACAAGTGACGCTAACTAATACATGACCATGTTCAGTAAATTTAATGGCATTTCCAATCAAATTAGTTAAAATTTGGCGCAATCTTCCCGCATCTGCTCTCACGCCGCGAGGGGTATTGGGAGAGAAATGCACTAACATTTCCAACCCTTTTGCAGAAGCATTCATTCCGAGCAAACGACTGACATCTAAAACCGCCATTTCTAAATCAAAAACCGTCGGTTCTAATACCAATTTTCCTGCTTCAATTTTTGAGAAATCTAAAATATCGTTTAATAAAGTTAATAACGCATGCGCAGAACGATGAATAGTGGTGGCATATTCAAGTTGTTTATTGCCTAATTCGGTGGTTAAAAGCAATTCTGTCATACCAATTACGCCATTCATTGGGGTACGAATTTCATGGCTCATATTGGCAAGAAATTCACTTTTTGCTTGCGCGGCGGCTTCGGCGGATTCTTTTGCACGTTGTAATATAATTTCGGTATGTTTTTGCTCTGTGATGTCGCGCCCAACTGCTTGATTTTCAAGGTGAACTTTATGCTCATCAATTAACGCTCGATAAATCCATTGTTGCCAGCGAATCTCTCCATTTGGTAAAATGATTTGGTGTTCGATAGTAATCATGGGTTGAAATGCCCCTAATGAATTGATTTGTTGAGCAACTTCTTCACAATTTTCGGGTTGTAAAATAGAAAGAAATTGTTTGCCTAACAAATCCATATCATTCTTTTGTAAATAGCGAGAATAGGCTTTATTTACAAAGGTAATCACCCCATTGGGAAGAAACCGACAAATTAATTCAGTTTGATCTTGCACAATGGCTCGATATTGTGCTTCACGAGATTGCAAAGCGCGAGTCATATTTTCACTGCGTTCATCAGCGCGTCGTGCAAGCAATAACATAATTAAAATAAATGCACTAAAAATACAAAAGATAATGACCACTTGATCCCAAACATCTTGTTGTTGGTTTTTAAATAGTGATTTAGGGTAAATTGCAATCAAGTTCCATTGGGTTTCTGGAATGGGCATTTCAATTAAAATACGGCGTTGTTGATCGGTGGTTAAATAGGCTTTTTCACCAGGTTTCAATTCGTTGGTAAAACGAGTGCTGACTTCGATGCGATTTTTCTCATGTCGGTCAACGAGCATTAATTCATAACCATGTGGTCGACCATCACGGAGGAACTTTGATAATACAGTTGGGCGAAAACTCAAGCAAAACCAGCCACTTATTTTAGAGGTGTACCAATAGGAAGCAATATCAAAATGATGTGATTCGCTATCAAAATAAACATATAATGATCTATTAGAAGCGAAACGTTCTTTGAATTGTTTTTCGGTGGAGCATAATTCGCCAATGGACAGTTCAAAATGATCTAAAAGTGGTCGTCCGTTTGAATTTGAAATACTAAAGGCTAGGGAGGTAGGAAAATAATCTTTGATAAGTCGAGAGAGTTCTCGATAATTTTGATTATTATCAGGTTTTAGCGCCAAATCTCCGAGCACGTCTGCGTGATGGCGGACAAATAGTTCGATGCGGCGCTGTTCTTCGAGCAAAAAATGATTAATTTGATTCGTCACCCCTTGCAACGCAGTTTGGGCGGATAATCGTTGATGTTGACGGAAGTCTTCTAAACGGGCTTGACCAATCCAACTGAGCACAATCACCAGTAAAATCAGCGTACCAATACTAAATTCAAAGACATACGATTTCGAAAACTTTAACTTTTTCATCGAGCGCTCTAAGCCTGACTGCCTTTCTTTGAGTGTAATTGTTATGATAACAAGGATAGCAAAAACGCTTAACCTTTGGACTTTAATTATGAAAAAAAGAACGATTTTGATGACCAGCGCGCTCCCTTACGCCAACGGTCCGATTCATTTGGGACATCTTGTCGAGTACATTCAAACGGACATCTGGGCGCGTTTCCAGCGTTTGCGGGGTCACGAAGCCTATTATGTGTGTGCCGATGATGCGCACGGTACGCCGATTATGCTCCGCGCTCAACTCGAAGGCATCTCCCCTGACGAACTCGTCGCCAACATGACCCTCCTCCATCAAGCTGATTTCGCCGACTTCGCCATTCATTTTGACAATTATTATTCAACACATTCCCCCGAAAATCGCCAGTTCGCCGAACATATTTATGGCTGTTTGCGCGATAAAGGTCACATCGAACGCCGTTTAATTCGACAAGCCTTTGATCCCGTTAAACAAATGTTTTTGCCCGACCGTTTCATTCGGGGCGAATGTCCCAAATGTGGCGCAAAAGATCAATATGGCGATAGTTGTGAAATCTGCGGAGCAACTTATTCTCCCACTGAACTAAAAAACCCCATTTCTGCGATTTCTGGCGCAACCCCCATCGACAAAGAATCTGAGCATTTGTTTGTTAAATTAGGCGACTTTGAGGAAATGCTTAAACAATGGATGTTGCAAGGATCATTACAACCCGCCGTCATTCATAAATTAAGTGAATGGTTTGAAGCTGGATTACAATCTTGGGATATTTCTCGTGATGCACCGTATTTTGGTTTTGAAATCCCCGATGCGCCAAATAAATATTTCTATGTGTGGTTAGATGCCCCGATGGGTTATTTAGCTAGTTTTAAAAATCTTTGTGATAGAAACGGGCTTGATTTTGATCGTTTTTGGAAACCCGATAGCACTGCTGAAGTTTATCATTTTATCGGTAAAGATATTATTTATTTTCATGCGTTATTTTGGATTGCTTTATTGTCTGGCAGTGATCTTCGCAAACCCACCGCCATTTTTGCGCATGGTTTCTTAACGGTTGATGGTCAAAAAATGTCAAAATCTCGCGGTACTTTTATTACGGCACGGAGTTATTTAAACCATTTGAATCCCGAGTATTTGCGTTATTATTTTGCCGCTAAATTATCGTCTGGCATTGATGATATTGACTTGAATTTAGAAGATTTTTCAAATCGTGTGAATGCGGATTTGGTGGGTAAAGTGGTCAATATTGCGAGCCGTTGTGCGGGTTTCATTACCAAAAACTTTGCGGGTCAATTAGCGTCTGAATTACACAAACCCGATTTATTTGAACAATTTATTGCAAAAGGTGAAGAAATTGCTCAAGATTACGAAAATCGGGATTATAGCAAAGCGGTTCGTGAAATCATGGCTTTGGCAGATAAAGCTAATCAATACATCGACGAATTTAAACCTTGGGTGATCGCAAAACAAGCGGGTCAAGAAAATTTATTGCAAACTGTTTGCACACAGGGTTTGAATTTATTTAATGTAATGATGGGATATTTACAGCCAATTTTACCCGTGATGGCGCAGAAAGTTGAATTGTTTTTGAATGCGCCGATTGTTTGGCAACCACAGCCTTTATTAAATCACCAAATTGCGACTTTTCAACCGTTAATGACCCGTTTAGACCCCAAACAACTCGATGCGATGTTGAATGAAAATAAACCCGCAACACCTATTGAAGAAAAACCGAAGAAACCTGCGAAGAAAATCGAACAACCTGCGTTTGAACCGATCAAAGAAAGCATCGATGTTGATTTGTTTGGAAAAATCGATTTACGGATTGCAAAAATTGTTGACGCAAATTTAGTGGAAGGCGCAGAGAAACTCTTGCAATTAACTTTAGATGTGGGCGAAGGAAAAACGCGCAATGTTTTCGCAGGCATCAAATCTGTTTATTCCGATCCCAGTGTTTTAAAAAATCGTCATGTTGTGATGGTTGCAAACTTAGCACCGCGTCAAATGAAATTTGGTTTGTCGGAAGGGATGGTTTTAGCGGCGGGCGATGGTAAAGGTGGCTTATTTCTCGTTTCTCCCGATGACGGTGCGCAAGCAGGTAATCGTGTGAAATAACTTTTACGTTCTTATTCCTCTGTTAATAATTGAAATAACGCAGGAATAAGAAACCTTGTAATTATTTGAGAGATGCAGACAAAACGACAGCATTTCACTATATTAACGCATTTTAATAAGAAAATTTTTTGGGAGACATAATGAAAACACTCACACTTTATTCGCGGGCGGGTTGCCATTTGTGCGAACGAATGGTTCATGACGTGATGATTTTGCAGCAACAATACCCCTTTCAAGTTTTGGTGGTGGATATTGATGGCGATGCTAATTTGCGCGACCGCTACAATGAGCGCGTGCCTTTGCTGGTTGCAGAAAAAGAAGAACTTTGCGAATATTGGCTGGAAAATGCGCCCGTTTTAGACTATTTGCAACGTCACGAAGATGGTCATTAAAAGAATCTATCATGTTGATTTATATCATATTTATTGCAGTATTATTGACGGGTTGTGCGCCTCAGCCAATGAAATCCTCGTCGGGACATTTACACGCCCAAAGCGAATCGACACCTGCGCCGCCCGCTAAAATTCCTCCGCCCGTGTTGCGCGCGCCGTATGTGCCGCCGCCGTCCGCTAAAACCCCTAAAACTGAGCTGTTCACCGTGGTGGTCGATCAAATCTCCGCCAAAGAGCTTTTGTTTGCGCTTGCTCGAGATGCCAAAATCAACGTCGACATCGACCCCAGAATTAAAGGCGTGGTTTCAATGAACGCCATTGATCAAACCTTACCGCAACTTCTCGACCGCATTGCAAAACAATTAGATTTACGTTATGAATTAAATAACAACCACTTAAACATTTCCTTAGATTTACCTTATGTTAAAACTTATAAAATTGATTACATCAACATGAACCGCGATAGCGTTACAAAACCATCATCAGTTTTGAGCAACGGAGGTCTAGATAGTGATTCTCAAATTTCAATTACTAATACCGCAAAAAACCATTTCTGGGAAACCTTAGAAAAAAATATTAATGCTATTTTATTAACAGAAGAACGTTCAACCATTACTCGTCGCAAACAACTAAAAGCCTCCGCTAAAATAGACGATGTATCTGCAAACACAAAAACCGCCGCCGCTGATACCGAAGAAGAAAAAGAAGAAAAAGTGGTTCAAAATAATGTTATGGCAAACCCTGAAAGTGGGGTTATTTCTGTAAGAGCAACATCTCGCCAACATACCGAAATTCAGAAGTTTATAGACCATATTTCTGACAGCATTCAACGCCAAGTTTTAATTGAAGCAACTATTATCGAAGTTATTTTAAATGACCAATATCAATCGGGAATTAATTGGCAACGCTTAGGAAATAAATTCAATATTATTCAAAATCTTACACCCATCAAAACAGATAACCAACCTTTCTATGGACTCACTTATGCCGATAAAAATAGTGAAGGAGGAGATGTTTCTGCGGCAATTAAATTATTAGAGAGTTTTGGTAATACTAAAGTGCTTTCTAGCCCTAAAATTATGACCTTAAATAATCAACCCGCTGTGTTAAGAGTTGTCGATAATCATATTTATTTTACGATTTCTGCGCAGGAATCAGATGCCACAGCAACGAGTGCCCGTAGAATTGTTTATGGATCACAACTTAAAACTGTTCCTGAAGGGTTAATTATGAACATTACACCACAAATCAGTGCAGACGATAATGTAATGTTAAATGTTCGTCCGACTATTTCTCGAATTATTGGTTACAAAAATGATCCAAATCCTGCATTAACAGCGGCAGGTGTGAGTAATCAAGTGCCTTTTGTTCAAATTAGAGAAATTGAATCACTTTTGAAAGTCCGTAGTGGTAATATTGCAATGATTGGGGGCTTAATGCAAAACACTGCAAAACAAGGCACCGAAGGCATTCCAGTTGTTTCAAAATTACCAATGGTGGGCGATTTGTTTAGTTCACGCGATGACCAACATAAGAAAAGCGAATTAGTGATATTTCTCAGACCTGTTGTCATTAAAGATGCTGCAATCAATGGGGATTTCCAAAATTATCGCCAATACCTCCCCGATTTAAATCAACCAGAAATCGCACCTATTACTAATTTTCCTTTACCTAATCAACTAAATAGCCAATAGATTTTGAAATAGTATTTGTTCTACTTCAGTATAATGTTTGACAAAATGAACGCTCAAACCATGTCGAATATAATCGGGTAGTTCTTCAAAATCGCGGCGATTGGCAGTTGGTAAAATCAGTTTCTTTATGTTAATTCTTCGTGCAGCAATGATTTTTTCTCTCACCCCACCAATCGGTAAAACTTCGCCTGTTAAAGTTAATTCTCCTGTCATTGCAAACCCTTCTTCAACCTTTTGATGACGCGCTAATGAGAGCAACGCAGAAGCCATTGTAATCCCTGCACTTGGTCCATCTTTTGGGGTTGCACCCGCTGGAACGTGCAAATGAATAAACGCTTGTGTAAAGAAATCTTTTTCTATCCCAAAATAATCAGATTGAGAAACCAAATAATTATAAGCAATTTCCGCTGATTCTTTCATTACATCGCCTAATTGTCCAGTTAATTTCAAACCCCACCCATTTCGATGAATACAAGCCGATTCAATACTCAAAGTTGCACCCCCCATTGCTGTCCAAGCTAACCCCGTGACAACCCCAATTCCACTCAGAGGTTGCTCATTTTCAAAAATAGGCTTTCCTAGATAACTATTTAAATTCTTTAAAGTTATTTGTAAAGGCAGCTTTGTTTCATCTTCTAGCATTTTAATCGCTGCTTTACGAATAATTGTACCGATTTGTTTCTCTAAATTACGCACACCTGCTTCTCGAGCATAATGTTCAATAATATGACAAATCACGTTATCGCTTAATTTCAAATCCGTTTTCTTCAAGCCATTCTTTTCTAATTGACGACGCACTAAATGTTTTTTAGCGATTTGAAGTTTCTCACTCGTTAAATAACCCGATAATTGAATCAATTCCATCCGATCTAATAACGGCGAAGGAATCGTATCTAATTGGTTTGCAGTACAAATAAAAAGCACCTTCGACAAATCAAATCGTACATCTAAATAATGATCTAAAAAATCAACATTTTGCTCTGGGTCTAAAACCTCCAATAATGCCGACGCTGGATCACCATGATACGAAGCGCCAATCTTATCAATTTCATCTAACATTATGACTGGATTTGCAGTGCCGACTGATTTCAAGGCTTGCACAAATTTCCCCGGCATTGCGCCAATGTAAGTTCTTCGGTGTCCTTTGATTTCTGCTTCATCGTGAATTCCTCCGACTGAGAAACGAAAAAATTGTCTTCCTAATGCCGTTGCAATCGATTTTCCTATGGAAGTTTTTCCAACACCCGGCGGACCGACTAATAATAAAATCGTTCCTCCTACACTTCCTTTCAATTTTCCTATCCCAATAAACTCAATGATTCGGTCTTTGACTTCTTTTAAACCTTCATGATCACGATCTAAGATTTTTCTCGCCTTTTTAATATCGAGTTTATCAGAAGAAAATTTACCCCAAGGTGACAATGTCAACCAATCTAAATAATTACGACTAACACCATATTCTGCTGAACCACTTTCTAAGACTGAAAATTTCTCAAATTCGTCATCGATAACCTTTTGAGCTTCTTCTGATAAAACTAAATCATTCAAACGTTTTTTGAATTTCTCTAATTCAGCGGTTCGATCATCTTTTTCTAAGCCAAGTTCTTTTTGAATGGTTTTGAGTTGTTCACGCAAGAAAAATTCGCGTTGTTGTTTCTCCATGCGTTCTTCGACTTGTTTGCGAATATGCGCTTGGGTTTGTGCAGTTTGTAATTCTTGATTTAACAAAATCAGCACTTTTTCCAATCGCTTCATAATAGGCACGGTTTCTAACACTTCTTGCAATTCTTCTTTTTTAGACGTGGTTAAACTTGCCGCAAAATCAGCTAGATGTGAAGGATTGTCGGGTCCAAAGCGTTCTAAAAAGTATTTTAATTCTTCACCATACAAAGGATTTAATGGCAAAAGTTCTTTAATCGTATTAACAACCGCTAAAACATAGGCTTTTAAATCTTGATCTTCATCATAACGGGTTTCTGGAAAATACTGCGGTTTTACTAAAAATGGACGAGTGTTTTTAACCCATTCATCGGCATGAAAACGTTGCAAGCCTTCCACCATAATTTGCAATTTATCATCAGATTGAGAAACCCGATGAATTCGACAGGCTGTACCCATTTCATAGAAATCTTTTGGTTCAGCTTCATTAGGGTTTTCAGAACGTAACAATACTAATCCCAACATCTTCTGTTCACTATTAATGACTTCATCGATGGTTTCTTTCCACAAATTAGCATCCATAATTAAAGGAATTGCTTGCCCGGGAAAAAAAGGTCGATTAACCAACGGTAAAATGTGTAAAATGGTTGGCATTACATCTTTTAAATTGACTAAAGTCGCGGTTTTTTCTTCATTAGTTTCAATGGAAGTATTAGAAGAAACGATCGTTTCAGAGATCATAAATGACACCTTTTTTAGTTTGAAATTTTGTTAAAATACGGCTTTTTGCAGCAGAAGAGAACTTTAAATGAAAATTCCTATGCAACACGAATATCGCCTATTTGCCTTATTATTGATAGGATTAGAATGGAGTTTATCAAGCGGTTTAAGTAGTTGGATAGTACAAATTTTTTTATTAGTGCATTTCAGCGCATTTCTCGCGTGGGTTTTACAGCGAAATCCATCATTTCATTTACTATCGCTAATTGGCATTGCATCATTGGTTTTTACCGCCTTTAATATTGTATTTGCAGAACCTATTTTATTAGTGGGTTGGAAATTGGTTTTAATTGCTTTAATTGCCAGTAACATCACCAATCAAAAACTAAGCCGTTTATTTGATTTATTAGCCTTATTAAGTTTGTTTTTAACCTTATTTCTCTTTAATTTGAATTATATTTTTGGAATTTATCCAATTAGTCATACTTTTGAAATACTAACTCGATTAATATTGATGAGTTTTTTTATTCCGTTGTTCATCTTGCAACCGACGCAGCAACATTATAAAAATGTCGACTTTTTTTTGGGCATAATGACCGCAAATGTTGGACTATTTTTATCTGTAATGACCTTATTTTTAACGCTTAATCAACACTTTCAATATCCTATTGCATTAGCCGTAAGTTGTTTGATGGTAATAGTTTTTATTTTGTTATTTGGAACGGTTTGGTTAATGTTAGGAAATGTTCAAAGTTTTAATCAATTAAACTTAAATCAAAATTCCGCGCATGAACATAGCTTTGAACAATGGATTGCAATGTTAATTCAACCCGGGATTTATAAAACCACCACACCACAAGAATATTTAGAAGAAGGATTAGATAATTTGCAACATATTTTGCCTAATATTTGTGGTTTGTCAAGCCATTCCTTATATGGAGATAAAAACTGGGGAGAACAAGGCGCATATACATTTGAAATACAGATTCAATCGTTGGAAATTACGTTTTATTCAAATTACAAAATAAATGTTAATTATCAATCACATATAAAATTATTGATTCAACTTTTAGAGCATTTTCATCAAGCAAAACGACGTGAGGAAATCTTATCACAACAAGCCCATTTACAAGCGATTTATGAAACGGGTGCAAAATTAACCCATGATATGAAGAATATTTTGCAATCATTGAAAGGAATTACCTCAATTATTCAGAGTGCAAGTCAACCCGAAAACTTTGGAGATACGCAAAAGGTTTTGCAAGGACAATTTCCCTATTTAGGGCAACGTTTGCAACGTATTTTAGATAAGATTCAACAGCCTTTACAATCGCAACAAACTTATGTTCTAATTAGAGAATGGTGGACAAATCTACAAGCCCGTTATCACAAAAGAGAAATTATTTTTTCGGCAAATATGATGTGGAATAGCAAAATCCCCGAAGAAATTTTTGATAATGTGGTTGAAAATTTATTAGAAAATGCGTTTAATAAACGTCAACGAGAACCCGATTTGCACATTCAAGTTACTTTAGAAACAACTGAAAAACAAGTGCGTTTGACAGTATGCGATAATGGAACGGTTATTCCAGAGGAATTATTTAAGCAATTATTAACTCAACCAGTCCCGTCACGAGATGGTTATGGCGTGGGTTTGTATCAGGTTGCAAAACAAACCATTCATAGTGGTTATCGATTGAAAGTTAGCCATAATGAAAAAGGTAAAGTTTGTTTTGAATTAGTCAGTGTTTAACAGGAGAAAATTATGAAACAACTTAGAGGATTTACGTTAATTGAAGTGATGGTGGTGGTGGTTATTTTAGGGATTTTAGCGGCGTTGGTCGTTCCTAAAATAATGAGCCGTCCCGACGATGCCCGTTTAGCGAAGGCGCGGCAAGATATTCGAACGGTCGAAGCGGCATTAAATCTTTATAAATTAGATAATTACGTTTATCCGACCACCGATCAGGGATTGGAAGCCTTGGTCACGAAACCCACAATTCCGCCCGAACCTCGTCAATGGAAAAGTGGGGGTTATTTGGATCGGTTGCCACAAGACCCTTGGGGACGTAACTATTTGTTTTTACAGCCAGGTCAGCACGGCGACCTCGATATTTATTCGCTCGGCGCAGACGGACAACAAGGCGGTGATGGCATAAACGCTGATTTAGGAAATTGGAATTTAAAATAACCTATTGATTTTAAATGTGATGCTCAAAAAATATTGTCGCGCCTCATTATTTAAAATTGTCCGCTTTTTTATCAATCAACACATAACATCAGAAAGAACTTTTATATCAAATATGAAGCGTTTTTTCTTTAGGCAGTAAATTTTGACAATTGAGACAAGAATCGGCACAATAAATTACTTTTTTCTAACGGTAAAAAACTCATGAAACCATTTCTTTTTCTTATTTTGACGATTGCAATCACGATTTCTGCGCACGCCCGCGAAGATTTTAGCGCGCAAAGAACAACCTTTCTTCAAGCTAAGCAAGCCTTAGAAAATAACGATATTGCAACTTTCTCACAATTAGAGCCAGCTTTAAGAAAATATCCATTGCATTATTATTTGCAATATTTAACCTTAAAAGGGCGTTCTTCAACGCTTTCTGAAGTAGTTAGTTTCTTCGATCGTTATCAAAATTCTCCTTTAGCTGATTTGTTATATAAAGAGTGGATGACTGAATTACAACAACGTGAGGATTGGCGTAATTTTGAAATCATTTATCCTTATCAAACAATCCCTTCCGCTGACTTTCGTTGTCAACATGCGTTGATTCGTTTAAATCAAGAAATGACTCCCGCTTTTCGTGAGGAACTGCGGGCTTTGTGGTTGATTGGAGAAGCCTTACCAAAAACCTGTAGTACATTATTTGAACATTTAGCACAAACGGGGTTTCTCACGCAGGATTTGTTATGGCAACGCATTAAATTAGCAATGGCTGAAAATAGTCCTAATATTGCGATGCAATGGTCAAATCGTTTAACCGATAATAATATTCATCAATTATTTGTGCAATGGCGACGGATTCAACAAAACCCTGAAACTGTGAACAACTTTGTTGCAACCGATAGTGCAGATGCGCGTTTAATTGCGGTGTATGGTTTAAAGAAACTTGCTAAACAAAATCCTTTGCAAGCGAAACAAGTTTTAGCTAATTTGAAAAGAACTTTTAATTTCACGCCCGCCGAACAAGATGATGTCAATATTGAAATCGCAGTGCAAGCCGTTAAAAAGGAATTACCCGAAGCCTTAGCTCTTTTAAAAGCCTTGAATGTCGCGCTGTTAGATGAAAAAACTCAGCATCTTTTCTTACAACAATTATTAGTCGCGAGTGATTGGAAAGGCTTAATTGCATTTGTGCAAAAATTAGCGGTTGGCACAAAGGAACTTCCGATTTGGCGTTATTGGTTGGGTCGCGCTTTTGAAAACATTGGCGATCCCGCAATGGCAAAAGGGGTTTGGCAAACGTTAGCGCAAGAGCGTGATTATTATGGATTTTTAGCGGCGAATCGTTTAAATGTCCAACCTAAATTAAATCATAAATCTATCGTTTTTACGCTCGAAGAAGAACAACAATTATTTAGTCAATTCAATGGGTTATTGCGTGGTTTGGAATTTCGTTTAGTCGGCATGGAAAAAGAAGCCCGCAAAGAATGGACTGCCGCGATTAAAACCCTCACGCCGCGTCAAATTGAGGTGGCAGCCGCGCTTGCTCGGCGAGATGGTTGGTATGATCGGGCGATTTTCACCGCCTCAAAAGCCGCTTCTTATGATGATTTGGAGGTGCGTTTTCCGCTGGCTTATCACGATGTTTTTAGTGAAGGCGCGAGAGAGCAAGGCATTGATTTAGCGTGGGTTTATGGGATTGTGCGTCAAGAAAGTGCGTTTATGGACGTGGCAGTTTCTCATGCGGGGGCGAAAGGGTTGATGCAATTAATGCCCGCGACCGCAAAAATGGTGGCGCGTTCTATCGGATTGAAATTAAACGATATTTACGATGATCGAACTAATGTGAAATTAGGCACGACTTATTTGAAACAGCAACTCGATAAATTTGATGGAAATTATATGCTTGCGACGGCGGCTTATAATGCGGGTCCAGGGCGTGCGAAATCGTGGGCGGCTTCAAATCCTTGTATTTCTCCCGATATTTGGGTGGAACTTGTTCCCTTCACAGAAACCCGCAATTACGTCAAATATGTTTTAACTTACACCGCGATTTATGAAGGAAGATTAGGTCGTCCCCTTACCCCAATTCGTATTTCTCGAGCGAGTACAAGTTGCTCTAATTAAGCGCAAAAAAATAGATTGAGTTGTTCTGTTGATAATTTGTTGATGTTTGCATTTTAATTTACAGAGCATTTGGTTTCAAAGCGCTTTTTTAAATTAAAAGAAAAAATCCCCCGACAAAAGAAAATGAAGGGGGAGAAACAGAGATTAAATATAGGTAAGTTCTTTACATTGAGGGAGTTCAGCGAGCGCCCGACGCACTGCGACCCAGCCTAGCCCTAAATTTGCTTTACGGCTGGTGATTAAAACGATAAGTGCGTCAGGTTTTTCGGGCACGACCGCCATGAAATGATAGGTATTTTTGGTGGTCATTTGGACTTCTTGAATGAGGTTTTTTTCAGGCTGCCCGCGCATATTGCCGATCATATCTTCGACCGCACGGATTTTGTTGCCGCGCATCATATCGACCGCCGCCGCCGCCACCGCATCTAAATAAGACTGTGTAAAATAAGAGATTTTATGTGCCACGCCTAATAATAAACCCGATTTTAAATCAACTACCGCACAACCCAATCCGCCTTCGGTACTTTCTAACGCTTCCGCGCAAACATCTTTGATAGATTTTGCCATTTGCATGCTCCTCGAATAAAAAAATAATAAAAGTAGCTTATGATGCCATGAATGCCGTCAAATTGAAAACAATCCTGATCGTCAATCTTAAAATTGGATTATCAGGAATCATTATTTCAGCATTATGCAAAGCCACCTCTTGCTTTTGATCATTACCCGAGAATTAAATATTGAAAATAAATAAATCATTGTTGAACGTCGATCGGAAGGTGGCGTGCAAGTCTTGCAATCACAAATGCTGTCGCCCATCTTCTGCAATGATATGTAATTTTAAAGGTGCAAAGGGTTTAACTGTTTGTATTTTCATATAATTTAGAAATTATCTGTTATTTAATAGCCGTATAATTTCTTGCAGATAAGTAATTTCTTTGTCTTTTTGCTCAATAACTAAAAGAGCTTTTTCTAATTGGTGTTTTGTTTCAAGTTGTTCTACATGATAGTTACTAGATTGGTTGTGTTGATTATGTGCGAGAAAATAAGAATGTTCCATAAAATTAAATACATTTTTTTCATTTAATCCAACTAATTGAGCCATTTCAATTCCTGATATTTCTGCAATCTGTTTGAGTCTAGCGGTGTTAATATCGACTTCACCGCGTTCAATTTTTGCGTAACCATTTAATGCCATTCCCAATTTTTCAGCCATTTCTTCTTGTGTCCACCCTTTAAACATACGGATAAATCTTATTTTTTCGTGTGTTTCCATAAAACCTCCTGTTAGGGTGTATTTTAACTATTATTAGGGTGTGTTTTCTTAATGAGAGCTGGCTTATCATGAGGCTATTTTAACGTCTAACATTCTAAATTAATTCAACTCATTGAGGATTCAAACCGTGAACTCGCACCATCTAAGGGAAAAGGTTCAAACTACCTTACCCCCTCATAATAACCTAAAAAGACTATTTCTTGTCTGCCAAATTTTTTTATTTAGTAGTTTCATGCTGTTAAATGGCTGCAACGATGACAGCAGCGGTTCATCAGCGACCACAGGGAACTCTATATCAGGTGTTGTTATTGATGATGTTGTCCCCAACGCCAAAGTTTCTTGTACATTAGCAGACGGTACTTTTTTAGGTTCTACCACAACGAATCAAAACGGTGCATTTACGTTGCCGTTATCTAATTACCAATCCGCGCAACTTCAGGTTAATGGTAATGTATTAATCTCAGCCGAAAAAGATGGTAAAACATTAAGAGGATTAGGTTGTTTTGACTATAAAGGCGGTGTTTGTCAAGACAATAGTACCTATGTTTCTCATTATTCAGAAGCTGCTTTACAAGTTGCTGAAAATACTTTAGTTGATAAGAAAGAGTTTTACAAAGCCTTTTTAGAAAACTACAAACAAGGTAATTATTCCCCTGCTAATGTAGCCTCCGATCCGATTGTGCCAATAGCGCAATCTGTACAGTCACAGTTCTACAATGTTTCTCAGTCTTCTACACAAGTGAGTAACATTAGCACTATTTTGGAAAGCCGTTCAAATCCAAATGCAACAGATACAACCAGCAAGTTGGTTTATTCTGATGCAACATGTAAAATGCCTATTTGTGAACAAAT
>JFJP01020835.1_pt1 | contig 19335 bp, 23 predicted proteins | sample 431651 | NCBI WGS metagenome assembly JFJP01 (sample SAMN02602958, study PRJNA72255) | Microbial mat metagenome, whole genome shotgun sequencing project. | biome: fresh water; feature: sink hole; material: water; isolation source: purple microbial (photo- and chemosynthetic) mats found in...
ACGCGAGGCGAAGCCGAGGCGGCTGGCCATGCCGTCGAAGTGACAGCGGAGGCCGAACCGACGGCGCAGGCCGTCGAAACGGCGCATGCCGCGGCCGAGGTCCATTCAGCGCTCGTCGTTGAGCCGGCCGCGGTCGGCGAGTTGGCGCGGATCGCCAACGAGCGTGTCGCTGCCAGCGGACTGAGCGCCGCGGCCTACGCGCGCACCCATGATCTGCCGTATCTCGCCTTGTCCAAGCTGCTCGCCACCGGCATCGAGCCGGAGGACGCGGAGGTGCTCGGACGCCTGCGCGCCGCCTTCCCGGCAGGACCGCCTCGGCGGCCGGTGCCGGCCGAGGTCCCGGCGCCAGCCAAGACGGAATCATCGGGCGAGAGCGGCACGCGGGCACTGCATCGCACCGGTAGTGTCGGCGTCGGCGACCATCCGCTGCATGAAGCGCTCATCAAACTGTGCCGCGAGCGCAATTGGAACCAGCAGAAGTTCGCGCAGGTCAGCGGATTGGCAGTACCCACAGCTGCCCGGCTATTGAAGGGTGATCTGCCAGGCCGTGGTCCGACCCATGCGAAATTGCGCGCCGTGCTGGGACTCGACGAATCCGCCTACCAGGCCCTGCTTCCTCCCGAGCCGCAGAGCGCGGATGAGCCTGAACTGCCCCGCACCGTCACGCCCGTCACGCCATCCGATGACGCCGAGGTGGTCAAGCTCAGCCGCGCCATCAACGACCTCGACACCGCGCAACGTGCGGCGGTGTGGCAACTGGTGAAGACGTTCCGGGGCAGTCGTTAGTTCGCGGGGCACTGCCCAGGGTTCCCGTCGGGGGACTTCTCCGATATCGATTTCGGCTGGGTCTGGGCTTGCCGGCGGAACGGTGGGCGTAAACTATGAAAGCGCTTCCATAACCGGGCGCACCAAGGAGCCGTCCATGCCGATCCGCGTCACCGTCTGGGGCGAGAACGTCCACGAGCACAAGCACCAGCTGGTGCGCGACATCTATCCCGATGGCATGCACGCCTGCATCGCAGCCGCGCTGAACCGCGATCCCGGGATCAAGGCGCGCTGCGCCACGCTGCAGGAGCCCGAGCATGGCCTCACCGACGCGGTCCTCGACGAGACCGACGTGCTGACCTGGTGGGGTCACGCCGCGCATGGGCAGGTCGAGGACGCGATCGCCGAGCGCGTGCAGCAGCGCGTGCTCAAGGGGATGGGACTGATCGTGCTGCACAGCGGCCACCACTCGAAGGTGTTCAAGCGCCTCATGGGCCACAACTGCGATCTCAGCTGGCGCGAGGCCGGCGAGAAGGAACGCCTGTGGGTCGCCTGCCCGGGACACCCGATCGCCGCCGGCATCGACCGCTTCTTCGAGCTGCCGCATGAGGAGATGTACGGCGAGCCGTTCGGCGTGCCCGAGCCGCTCGAGACCGTGTTCATCAGCTGGTTCCAGGGCGGCGAGGTGTTCCGTTCGGGCCTGACCTACCGCCGCGGTGCCGGCAAGGTGTTCTACTTCCGCCCCGGTCACGAGACCTACCCGACCTACCACAACCCGACCGTGCAGCAGGTGCTGCGCAACGCGGTGAAGTGGGCCGTCCCCGAGCAGCGCTTCGGCTGGGGCTGCCCGCATGTGCCGGCCGACAAGGCGCCGGAGCCGATCGGTTCGACCGGCGGATCCGTCCACTAGCAGGCCGCTGGGCGGCTAGCCCATCAGCCGGTAGCGGCGTTTCAGGAACATGGCGTTGCCCTCGTTCCACAGCGCAGCACCGACTCGGTCGGCGGTGGCGATGGCGCACTGCTCCCAGGCGCACTGAGCTCCTCCCGGCGTGGCGAGCTGGCCGGTCGCCATCGCATTCGAGCACGCGCAGCGGTGCTGGCAGCGATCGCGCAGCGGGCAGGCCTGGCAGGCGGCGGGCTCGGCCTGGTGCTGCCGGGAGTGCTCACGCACCCGCTGGGGGTTGGGACCGCCATCGGTGGTTTCAAGCACCGAGCCGAGGCTCCAGCGCCGCTCGGTGGCGCCGTCGGCTCCGACCAGGCGTTCGCACGGGTACCACTGGCCGCTGGGCGCGACAGCGAGTTCACCGAGACCGGCGCTGCACTGGTCGCACTCCTGCAGCCCGCCTTTGATCCGGCTGACGATGCGGCCGTCGAGCGGTTCGATCCACAGGTCGCGGCCGGCGCGGTACTCGAGCAGCCAGCGTTCGCCGACGAGTTCCATCTGCTGCCGCGCCGTCTCCAGGGTGCCGAGGTCCCAGGCGGCCGATGGATCGAGCGACAGGGATAGAACGCGGACGCCCTCGCCGAGCAGGGCGTCGACACCCTCGGCCAGGTCTTCGACCGTATCGGGATGCACCACCGAGATGGTCTGGGTCATAGGTCGGCGCGACAAGGCCACGCGCAGTCCGGCGAGGACTGCATCGTACGACGAGCCCCCGCCAGCGCGCGGACGCATGCGCTCGTGCGCGGAGCGCGTGCCGTCGATCGACACGCCGACGCTGAAGCCGCGTTCGCATAGCCAGTCCATGCGTTCAGGCGTCAGCAGCGTGGCGTTGGTGGTGACGGTGTGGCTCAGCTTCACCCTGTGCGCTGCCGCCAGTTCGACAGCTTGGTCGTGATAGCTGGTCAGCAGATCCCAGCGGATCAGCGGTTCTCCGCCGAAGCAGCCGACCAGCAGCTCGCCGCCGCAATGCTCCATCGCCCAGGTCAGCGCCCGTCGCGCCACCGGTTCGGGCATGGCACGCGCATCCTTGGCCCCGGCGTAGCAGTAGCCGCAGCCGAGGTTGCAGGCGTGGGTGAGGACCAGGGTGAGGTCCACGTCCCTACGGCTTCACCGGCGCGGGCGGGGGTGGTTCAGAGACGATCCTGCCGCGCAGGGGGGCTGGCTCGGGCTGCTGCACCGGGGCGATCTCGCCGCGCAGGGGGGCTGGCTCGGGCTGCTGTACCGGAGCGACATCACCGGCCAGCGGCGTCGGCTCCGGCTGCGGCGGGACGGCGATTGCACCGCCGAGCGGCTCTGGCTTCGGCTCGGGCTGCTGCGGCACGGGCACGCCGCCGGTCGGCGGGGGTGGCGGCACCGGCTCGCCGGCGCAGCCGGCGAGCACGGCGGCGGCGAGCACACCGAGCGCCCTCCTGCGCAGCGTGGGATCACCGAGCACGCGCTCGCGGGTGGGGTAGCCGGGATCGGCGGGTCGGAGCGCAGGGCGCAGGGGCAGCATGGGGCGGTCTCCAGGAGATATACGGTCGGCCTGGCACGACATTAGCCCATCGGATGTGGTTTGCACCGTCATCGCCGGGCGGTATCCAGGCCTGCATGCGTACATGCATACTCCTTTGGTGCTTCGCCCTGCTCACCGCCGGCGAGGCCGCGCCGATAGCCCGTCTGCCGCTTGCCTCCCTCGGGGTGGAAGCCGGTGTCACGGTGGCCGTCGATGAAGCGGAAGTCGTCGCCGAGGCCGCTGGTCTACCGGTGCCGCTCGGCCACCCCTCGCGCCTCGCCTGGACCAGCCAGCAGCGCAAGCTCAGGCATGTGGTTACCGCCGTCGATGCCAGCTGCGGGGATCGCACCCCAGCCTGGGCCGCTGACGAGCCCAGACAGGAGGGCGGTGGCTGGGTGGTGGTGGGGAGCGCCTCGTCACGGACCGTGGCGATGGCCTACGACCGAGCCATGATGAAAGCCCGAGTAGCTGCAGCTCAAAGCGGCAACAGCACCACCACGGTGACCGAAGGCCCGGGTGAACGGACCGTGCGTCAGACGACCAACAGCCAGGTCACCGGCGGAGCACCGCGCGACGTGGTCATCCTGGTGCCGGTCGATGCGGCCCAGCCCGTGCTGTGCTGGGTTCGCCTGGGCGCCAAAGTCGAGGCCGCGCCGGCCGGCGAAATGTCCCCGGCCGAGTTGCAGGCGAAGATGGATGTCGAGCGCGCCTTCAGGGATCTCGATCAGAAAATGAAGGAGGAGCTGAAGAAGCCCGAGCCGAAGGACAAGGCGCCCTGAACCCTCGGCCGGCGGCAGCGGGCTGCCGCCGGCATGCTGCCTATTTCGGCGTTGCGAACGACTTGTCGAGCAGGCTGTCGAGTTCGGCGAAGCCCTTGTCGCTTTCCGCCTTGGCACGCAGATGGGCGGACAGGGCCGGATCTTTCGTCGCCGCCTCGCGAGCGGTGCTGGCGACGTTCTGCGCCAGCTTGGCCGAGTAGGCCGGATCGACCACCACCCAGACGAACAGTTCGCGGGTCTTGGGGTGGCGCCATTCGTCGCGCTGCACTGAGCCGCTGATGCTCTGGCTGGCGATGCTGCGTCCGACCGACTGGGTGAAGGTGGTGACGGAGCCCTGGCTTTCGCCGACGTAATCCATCAGCACCGATTGCACCTTGACCTCGACCATGCGTGAGAGCTCGCGACGGGCCGAGTCCACGGCGCGGTCGCGCAGGGTGGCGGTGTCTACGTAGGGGTCGTGTGCGGTCGAACCGTAGGCGCCGACGTGCTTGCCGCCGAGCGACGCGTCCCGCAGCCATTCCGGCTTGACCACGTCATCATCGGACCAGGCCCGGCGGTAGGAGGTCGGCTGCTGCTGCTGCACGGGGGCCGGACGCGACTCGCCCAGGCCGAAGCAACCGGCAAACACCATCGCCGCGGCAGGAGCCGCGGCGATGGTGACGATCCGGCGGATCGTTACCGGCTTCACTTGATGCCCATCTCCTTGTCGATCAGCTTGTCGAGATCGGCAAAGGCCTTGTCGGCTTCGATCTTGGCGGCGAAGTGGGCGCGCTTCTCCATGTCGCCGCGGGCCTGCTTGGCGACCGCTTCCTGGATGCGCTTGTTGGCTTCGGCATCGACGTAGACCCAGACGAAGACCGTGTTGCTCGACTTGTCGTGGTACAGCTCGCGCTGCGGGGTGCCGTTGATCTCCTGGTTGGTCACCGACCGCGAGATGTTCTCGGCCATGGTCATGGCCATGGTGCGATCTTCCTGGCTGGTGATCTCGCCACCCTCGCGGGTCCAGTCCTTGAACACGGCCTGCACCTTGGTGCTGACCACACGGCCCAGTTCGACGCGGCCGTTGTTCAGGGCCTTGTCGCGGGTGAAGGCGAAGCCGGACTTCATCCACTGCGACGAACCGGAGGCCGCCAGCGGGTACTTGCCGCCCATGGTCGGGTCCTTGACCCAGTCGGGCAGGTTGTCGACCTGGACGGTCGGGGCGGCCGGGCTGGCCTGGCGTTCGTCGCTGCAGCCGGGCAGGGCGAACATGCCGACGGCGGCGACGGCGATGAGGCTGGTGGAGATGAAGGAAGAACGCATCGGGTTGGCTCCTGAGTTGACGCATGTATAGGGGCCCGGCACTGGCGTCAATCCGGCTTTTGACTTGCAGGGGCAGGTCGTCACTCGTTTCTGGCCGACGTGATCCTCAATCCGGCCTTGGTGGTCCCGCTGATGGCCAAATCCGCGGGTCCTGCTACACCCCCGCGATGACCACCGTTCCCATCGTCTACGCCGTCATCATGGCCGGAGGCTCCGGCACCCGCTTCTGGCCGGTGTCGCGCGCCGCCTCGCCCAAGCAGCTGACCCGCATCATCGGCGAGACGACGATGATCCAGGCCACGGTGATGCGGCTGATGCCGCTGATCAGCGCCGAGCGCATCCTCATCATCACCACCGCCCAGCTGGCGGTCGAGACGCGGCGTCAGCTGCCCATGCTCAAGCCCGAGCAGGTCATCGCCGAGCCGGTGGGGCGCGACACCGCTGCCTGCACCGCGCTGGCCGCCCTGGTGGTCGAGCGGCTCTCCCCCGGCGCGACCATGATCATGCTGCCGGCAGACCAGGTCATCGAGCCGGCCGACAGCTTCCAGCAGGCGCTGGCCGCTGGCGTCGCGGTGGCCCAGCTGGGCCGCCTGGTCACCTATGGCATCGTGCCCCGCCATCCCGCCACCGGCTACGGCTACCTCGCGCTTGGCGAGGCCCTCCCGGCGCAGGGTGGCATCCGCGTGTCGCAGGTCTCTCGCTTCGTCGAGAAGCCCGACCTCGACCGCGCCAAGGCGTACCTGGCGGCTGGCACCTACCGCTGGAACAGCGGCATCTTCACCTGGCGCACCGATGTCGTGCTGCGTGAGTTGGGCGTGCATTGCGGCTGGCTGACCGAGGCGCTGAAGCCGGTCGCCGCCGCCTATGGCACGCCGCGCTTCGATGCCGTGCTGGCCGAGGTCTATGGGCCGCTGAAGAAGGTGTCGATCGACTACGCCCTGATGGAGCACGCCAAGGACGTCGCCGCGGTCGAGGGCGACTTCGCCTGGGACGACGTGGGTTCGTGGGACGCGCTGCCGGCGCATCTGCCCGCCGACGCCAGCGGCACGATCAGCCGCGGCGAGACGGTGGCGGTCGGCTGCTCCGACTGCCTGCTGGTCTCCGAGCCGGGCGCCCCGCTGGTCGCCGCCGCCAACTGCCACGGTCTGACCATCGTGGCGACCAGGGACGCCGTGCTGGTGGTGCCGCGCGGCGAGGGCCAGGCGGTCAAGGGCATCGTCGATGCGCTGAAGGCTGACGGCCGGTCAGGATTGCTTTAGGCGAACGGATCGACCACGCGCAGGCCGAGATCGGCTGCGTAGGCCGTCAGTTCGTCGAGACCCTGGGCGGTATCGCCGGGCCGGTGGGCGTCGGTCGACAGCACCGTGCTGCAGCCGAGCGCCGCGGCGCGCTCCCAGAACGGGCGCCACGGATAGCCGCGCCGCTCGCGCAGGCCGAGCGAGTTGAGCTCCAGCGGCAGCTTGCGGGCGGCGGCGGCGGAGCACACCGCGTCGACCGCGGCGGCGACCTCGTCGTTCCATGCCGCATCACCGCAGGCGATGTTGTCGGGATGGGCGAGGAAGGCGAACAGGCCGCTGTCGATCGCGGCGAGGCATTTCCCCGACCAGTCGCGCAGGGCGGCAGCGCCGCGGCAGCCGCCGAAGGCGCTGACCTCGACGCCGTCGATGTCGAGGAAGTGGACGCTGGCGATGAGGTAGTCGTAGCCGCGCGCCAGGAAGGTGTCGCGGTACCAGGGCAAGTACTGGGCGCCGATATCGCACTCCATGCCCAGCAGGACGCGGACGGAGGGGACTTCGCGCCGCGCCTGCGCCACCGCCGCCTCGTAGGCGGGCAGCTCGTCGAGGTGCATGCGCACGCCGGCCCAGCGGCCATCCGGGAGGGGGGTATGGTCGGCCGCGCCGAGCCTGGCCAGGCCGGCGACGGCAGCCGCGCGGGCGTAGTCGGCGACCTCGCCGGTGGCGTGCTTGCAGCGGAAGGTGTGGGTGTGGTAGACGCCGGTGGTAGGCACGGATGGGATGGTGGGCGGACCGCCGGAATGGCCAGCCCCAGGACCGCCCGGACGATCCCCGTCCCGATGGCCAAGCCCCTTCCGCGCGTCCCCGATGCCCACGGCCGTTTCGGCTCCTATGGCGGCCGCTATGTGCCCGAGACCCTCATCCCGGCTCTCGACGAACTCGAGCGCGGCTTCGCCAAGGCCCTGCGCGACAAGGCCTTCATGGCCGCCTACCGTGGCCTGCTCGCCGACTTCGTCGGCCGGCCGACGCCGCTGACCCATGCCGCCAAGCTGTCGAAGACGCTCGCCCGCTGCGTCTACCTCAAGCGCGAGGACCTCTGCCACACCGGCGCGCACAAGATCAACAACGCCCTCGGCCAGGTCCTGCTGGCCAAGCGCCTGGGCAAGAAGCGCATCATCGCCGAGCACGGCGTGGCCACCGCCACCGCCTGCGCCCTGGTCGGGCTGAAGTGCCGCATCTACATGGGCACCGAGGATATGCGCCGGCAGGCGCCGAACGTCTTCCGCATGCGCATGCTCGGCGCCGAGGTGGTCGGGGTCGACAGCGGCACGCACACGCTCAAGGACGCGGTCAACGAGGCGCTGCGCGACTGGGTCGCCAACGTCGGCGACACCCATTACTGCCTCGGCACGGCCTACGGCCCGCATCCCTTCCCGGTCATCTGCCGCGAGTTCCAGGCGGTGATCGGACGCGAGGCGCGCAAGCAGATCGTCAAGGCCGAGGGCCGCCTGCCGCACGCCCTGCTCGCCTGCGTCGGCGGCGGCTCGAACGCCATCGGCCTGTTCCACGCCTTCCGCGACGATGCCGGGGTCAAGCTGTTCGGGGTCGAGGCCGGTGGCCGCGGCCCGAAGCTGGGCGACCACGCCGCGCGCTTCGACGGCGGCCGCCCGGGCGTGTTCCAGGGCGCGTCGACCTGGATCCTGCAGGACGAGGCCGGCCAGATCCAGGGCACCCACTCGGTCAGCGCCGGACTCGACTACGCCGCCGTCGGCCCCGAGCACGCCTGGCTGCGCGAGATCGGCCGTGCCGCCTACCTGCGCTGTTCCGACGAGCAGGCGCTCAAGGCCATGCACCGCCTGGCCGAGACCGAAGGCATCATCCCGGCGCTCGAAAGCAGCCACGCCCTCGGCTGCCTCGACGCGGTGTGCGAGCGCCTGCCGAAGCACGGCATCATCATCGTCAATGTCAGCGGCCGCGGCGACAAGGACGTGGCGGAAGTGGCGCGGCTGGAAGGGGTGAAGCTGTGAATCGCATCGCTGAGAAGCTGGATGCCAACCAGGCCGCGGGCCGCAAATCCTTCGTCGCCTACATCAGCGCCGGCGACCCGTCGCTCGACGCCACCGTCGAACTGGCCATCGCCATGGGCGAGGCCGGGGTCGATGTGCTGGAGCTCGGTGTGCCGTTCAGCGACCCGATGGCCGACGGCGTCGCCATCCAGGCGAGCTACGAGCGGGCGCTGAAGGCCGGCGCGACCCTGCGCGGGGTGCTCGATGCGGTGCGGCGCATCCGCGCGCGCAGCCAGCTGCCGCTGCTGCTCTTCACCTACCTGAACCCGGTCCTTTCGTATGGCGTCGAAGCGTTCGCCAAGGACGCGTCGGCTGCCGGCGCCGACGGCGTGCTGCTGCTCGACCTGCCGCCCGAGCAGGATCCCGGGATGCTCGCGACGATGCAGGCGCACGGCCTGGCCACGGTGTGCCTGGCGGCGCCGACCACCACGCCCGAGCGCAAGAAGTTCCTCGCCCGCAACTCGCGCGGTTTCCTCTACTACATCTGCCGTCTCGGCGTCACCGGCGAGCGCGTCGACCTGCCCGCAGATCTGGGGCGGAAGGTCAAGGCGATCAAACAGGGGACCGGCATACCGGTGTGCATCGGCTTCGGCATCTCCTCGCCCGAGCAGGCCGCCGCCGCGGCCAAGGCCGGTGATGGCGCGGTGGTCGGCAGCCACCTGGTCAAGCTGATCGAGAAGCACGGCTCCTCGCCCGACCTGGTGCGCGTCGTCGCCGCCCGGGCCGGCGAGCTGGCGGCGGCCGTCCACGCCGTGCGCTGATGGCGCTGCTCCGGCCCGACGTCCCGGCTCCGCTCGGCGACCACCTCGATGAGCTGCGCCGCCGGCTGATCTGGCCGGTGGTGGTATGGGGCATCATCTTCGTGGCCGCCTTCGGCTTCGAGAACGAACTCAAGATCCTCTTCGTGCAGCCGCTGCTCTGGGCGATCGAATTCGCCACGCCCGCGGTCGCGGCCAAGGCTGGCGTGGTCGTGCCGGAGGACAATCCGCTGCGTCTGCTCAAGACACTCGATCTCGGTGAGAGCATGAGCGTGTCGATGTCGTTGTCGATGTGGGCCGCCTTCGCCGTAGTGGTGCCGTTGTTCTTGTGGCAGGGCTGGAACTTCATCGCCGTCGGTCTGACCGCGCGCGAGCGCCGCCTCGCCTTCCTGCTGGTGCCCACGGCAGCGATCCTGTTCTACCTCGGCGGGTTCTTCGGCTACTACATCGGCATGCCGTACCTCTACGGCTTCTTCATCGAATGGACCTCGCGCGACCCGATCAGCACGCTGGATCTGCGCCTCGCCTCCTACCGCGACGACTTCTTCATCTACACCCTGCTGTTCGGCGCCCTGTTCGATGTGCCGTGGGTGGTGGTGACGGTGTGCCGCGTCGGCTTCTCCACCCCGGAGAAGCTGGGGCGCTGGCGCAAGGTCGCCTTCATGGGTGCCGTGGTGCTGGCGGCGATCATCGGGCCAGGCGACCCGTTCAGCATGGTCATGCTGATGTTCCCGACCTACGCCCTGTTCGAACTCGGTCTGATCGCCGCGCGCATCGTCGGCGGACCGCCGACCACCCCGGATCCGGAGAAGGAGAAGCCCCGTGCCTGAACGGATTGCGGTGATCAAGATCGGTTCGAACTCGCTGGTCGACGCCCAGGGTCGCCTCGATGAGGCGTTCCTCGACCGCTTCGCCGGCCAGGTCGCTGGCGCCGTGGCGGCTGGCTGGCGACCGGTCATCGTCACCAGCGGTGCGGTCGCCGGCGGCGTCGCGCGGCTGCAGCTGGCTGAGCGCCCGCCCGGCCTGCCCGAGCGCCAGGCCCTGGCCGCGATCGGCCAGATAAGCCTGGTCCATCTGTGGGAGCGCGCCCTGGCGGCGCACGGTCTGGCCGCCGCCCAGCTGCTGCTGACCCATGGCGACTTCTCCGACCGCGAGCGCAACCACAACCTGTTCGCCACGGTGCGCGCGCTGTTCGCCTTCGGCGCCGTGCCGGTGATCAACGAGAACGACCCCATCGCCACCCAGGAGCTGACGGTCGGCGACAACGACCATCTCTCGGCCCTGGTCGCCAGCCAACTCGGCGCCGAGGTGCTGGTGCTGCTGACCGACATCGACGGGGTCTACGACGCCGATCCGCGCAGCGATCCCAAGGCGAAGCGGGTGGCGGTGATCCCGCAGGTCACCGCCCAGGTGCTGGCCGCGGCCGGCGGGGCCGGGGCGCGCGGCCGCGGCGGCATGCGTTCGAAGATCGAGGGCGCCCGCCTCGCGGCCGCCAGCGGAGTAGCCACGGTCATCGCCGCGGCGCGTGAACCCGAGGTCCTGACCCGCGCCCTGACTGGCGAAGACGTCGGCACCCGCGTGCTGGCCCGCGGCCAGCGCGTCGATGCCCGCCGCCGCTGGCTGGCGGTGGCGCGGCGGGTGAAGGGTCGCATCCATGTCGATGCCGGCGCGGCGCGAGCCCTGATCCAGCGCGGCACCAGCCTGCTGCCGGCCGGCATCGTCCGGGTCGAGGACGGCTTCGGCGTCGGCGACACGGTCGGCATCGTCGATCCCGATGGCCTTGAGATCGCCCGCGGACTCGCTGCCATCCCCGGCTCCGAACTGGCGCGCATCTGCGGCAAGCGCTCCGACGCGGCGGCTGCGCTGCTCGGCCATGCCCTGCCCAAGGCGGCAGTGCACCGCGACGATCTGCTGGTGCTGACGCGCTGACGGGGCGCCCCTGCCGCATGACAGGACGCTGACAGGGGACGTTCCGGCCTGCGGGCAAGCATGCTTTGTGCCGGCGCTGTTAGTCCTTGTGCGGCAAGGGGGTGCGTACCCGAAGGGGAGCCTGCCCTTTCGCCACCCCCCGGCCTGATACGATCCGGTCGATGTCTGACAATGAGCCCGGCCCCGGCGGCTACCGGTTGATGAAGGAGCTGATCGGCAAGCAGCCGAAACTGGTCTTCTTCATCCTGCTGCTCGCATTCCTCGGCCCGCTGGTGACGGCACCCACGCCCTACCTCGGCAAGGTCATCATCGATGACCTCATCTTCCGCCAGCAGTCCGGCGCTTCGCCCGGGGTAGACGCGGTGTTCGGGGTATCGTCGAACATCTGGATGCTGGCCGGACTGGTCGTGCTCGGCGTGCTGCTCAAGCTGCTTGGCACGGTGATCGGCGGCTGGCAGAGCCACTACATCCTGCAGATCACCCGCAACGGCCTCTACGATGTGCGCGTCGACGCCGCCGAGCGGGTCATGGGCGCGCCGATGAAGGAATTGGAGACGATGTCGCCCGGCAAGGTGGCCTCCCGGCTGACCAATGATCCGAACCATGTCGATGGCGCCGTGTTCACCATCCTCCGTTCGTGCCTGAACGCCGTGTTCACCGTGCTGGTGGTGATGTGCTTCATGTTCTTCCTCGATCCGTTCCTCACCGTCGTGGTGCTGGCGACCATGCCGATCACGGCCCTGCTGTCGATCTCGTGGTATCGCCGGTTGCGCAATTTCTCGCGCGAGGAGAGCGACCGCGCCGCGGCGCTGTCGGCGACCTCGGCCGAGATATTCGGCGCGGTGAAGGTGATCCGCGCCTTCAGCGCCGAGCGCACCTTCCTGCGCCGCATCCGCGAGAAGAGCGAAGCGCTGCGCTTCGAGGGCATCCGCCATTGGACCGTCTACCACATGGTCGCCGGCCTGCTCGGCACGCTGACCAGCCTCGGTGCCGACATCTTCCTCTTTGTCGGCGGCGTGCTTGCCATCCAGGGCAAGATCAGCTTCGGCGAGTTCTTCGCCTTCGCCGGCTACCAGGGCATGCTGTGGGGCCCGATCAACACCCTGCTGACCACCGGCCAGACCATGCAGATCGGCGCCGCCAGCGCCGACAAGCTCTCCGAGGTCATGGCCACGCCGCAGGAGCCGCATCTGACGCGTCCGGCGCAGCCGGCGCCCGAGCACTTCCGCGGCGCCATCGTCGCGGACAAGTTGCGCTTCAGCTACGATGGCACCGATGACGTGCTGCGCGATGTCGACCTGGTGATCAAGCCGGGGACGATGACTGCGCTGGTCGGCCAGAGCGGCAGCGGCAAGACCACGCTGGCCAACATGCTGCTCGGCTTCTACCTGCCCACCGGCGGACATCGACGTGCGCCAATGGGATCTGCGCCGCCTGCGCGACCAGGTCGGCGTCGTGCTGCAGGACTCACTGATGTTCGATGACACCCTGCGCGCCAACCTGACCATGGGCCGCGAGGGCTGGTCCGACGAGCACCTGTGGGCGGCCCTGCGCGCCGCCCATCTCGAGGACGCGGTGCGCGGCATGCCCACCGGGCTCGACACCCGCCTGGGCATGTCGGGGACGCGCCTGTCGGGTGGCCAGCGCCAGCGCCTGGCCATCGCCCGCGTGTTCCTGCGCGATCCCAAGCTGATCATCCTCGACGAGGCGACCAGCGCGCTGGATTCCGAGACCGAGAAGCAGATCCAACGCTCGTTCGACGCGCTGATGGTCGGGCGCACCTCGGTGGTCATCGCCCACCGCCTCTCGACCATCTTCCGCGCCGATCAGATCGTGGTGATGCACGCCGGCCGCATCGTCGAGATCGGCACGCATGAGGAACTGCTCAAGAAGTGCGACGGCCGCTACCGCGAGCTGTTCCAGGCCCAGGTCGAGGGCATGGTGCCGATGAGCGGCGCCACCCGCCACCAGCGGAGCCCGGCATGAGCGTCCCGGACAACCACCGCAGCCAGCGTCTGATGGCGCAGGCCCTGCCGAAGTCGGTCGCCCCCGGCTGGATGACCTGGGTGTTCGTCGCTGCCGCCTGCTTGGCCGTGATCAGCACCGGCGTCGTGCTGCTCGGGCCGATGGACGAGCGGGTCCTCGCCCCGGGCGTGATCCGGCCGGCCGATTACGCCCTCGTCTTCCCCGCCGCCGAAGGGACGGTCGCCGAGGTGATGGCCCAGACGGGCCAGCGGGTCCAGCCGGGGCAGATCCTCGCCCGCCTCGACTGCCGCGAATTGGAGCGGGAACGCGACACCGTCACCCAGGCGGTGGCCCGCGCCGAGGCCGAACTGGCCACCGCCGTCGCGGCGGCCGTGCAGGCCATCCCCACCGACATGTCGTTGCAGGCGGCCGAGGCGCCCCGCCTGCGGGCCATGGTCGATGAGCGGCGCAGGCTGCTCGAGCGCATGGAGGCGAGCGGCGACGGCCGCGGCCTCTCGCTGGTCGAGCTGGTCCGCGAGCGCCTCGCCTTCCAGGCCCTGGAACGCGAACTGGAGCGCGCGGAACGCGTCGAGGGCCTGCTCGCCGGCACCTGGGCGCAGGCTTCGCGCGACGCTGCGGCGGCGCGGGTCCGCGCCTCTGAGGCCGCGTTGGCCGGGTTGCGCGTGCGGTTGACCCATATCCAGAGCGACATCGCCTTGCGCGAGGTGCGCGCTCCGGCTGATGGCTTGGTGGTCAACCGCGCCGTGCGCTTCCAGGGCGAGAAGGTCGTGCTCGGCCAGGCCCTGTTCAAGATCGCCCGCGGCCCAGGCGCCCAGCTGCGGCTCTACGCCGGTGAGGATCGCGTCGACCGCATCCGCCCGGGCATGGTGGTCCTGTTCCGCCCCAAGAGCGATCCCGACCGCCTGCGTCCGCCCCGCACCGGCCGGGTCGAGGAGGTCGCCCTCGACCGCACCCTGCAGGCCGAGCAGGGCGATGGCCCGCCAGCCGGCACCTACGCCATCGATGTGACGATCGACCAGCAGGTGGGCGACCTGCCGCTGGGCGCCTCGGTCGAGGCCGAGATCGTGCTCGGTCAGCGCAGCTTCATCAGGTTGATGATGACCAAGCCGTCGAAATAGCCCCTTCATTGCCCCAGGGGTTGGTCCATTGCCCCAGGGGTTGGTCCATTGCCCCAGGGGTTGGTCCATTGCCCCAGGGGTTGGTCCATTGCCCCAGGGGTTGGTCCATTGCCCCAGGATGACGGGCAACCGGCATCGACGCTTGAGGCGGCGACGACGCTCCATCCCATCCCTGTGGTCCATATCTGTCTGTGGCCACGACCCTAACCCCTAACCCCTAACCCCTGGGGCAATGACATCCTGTGGTCCATATCTGTCAGTGGCCACGACCCTAACCCCTAACCCCTAACCCCTAACCCCTAACCCCTAACCCCTGGGGCAATGACATGGATTGCATGCGCCTGCCGGCTCGGCTATCCTCGTCCACTACCATGTTCACGCCCGCCCTTGCTTCACAGACCAGCGGTCCCCGCCGCGTCGAGACCTTCAACTCCGGTGTCCTGCAGGTGCAGCCTGAGAGCCTGGTCGAACTGGTCGAACCGCTCCCGGGCCTCGGCGCCGACCGCGAGTTCCTGGTCTACCGCACCGTCCCCGGGCCGCTGAGCTGGTGGCAGAGCACGACGCGCAAGGATCTGGCGCTCTGCTGCCTGGAACCCTTCGCCGCCGGGCTGGATCCGGACATGGCGATCGAGCAGGCCCACGCCGAGGCGGTCGGCGCCGCGGGGCCGGAGGACATCACCGTCTTCACCATCGTCGTGCTCGAGCAGGACGCGAGCCAGACCCGCACCAACCTGCGCGCCCCCATCCTGGTCGGGCGTAGCAGCCGCAAGGCGCTGCAGATCGTGCTCGATGATACCCGCCTGCCGGTGAAGGGCTATCTCGCCGAACTCGTCGCTCGCGCCGCCAAGGCCTGACCCGTGCTCATCCTCACCAGGCGGGCCGGGGAGAAGCTGGTGATCGATGGCGACATCGTGCTCACCGTGCTCGAGGTCGGACGGGGGGGGCAGGTCCGCCTCGGCATCGAGGCGCCGCGCTCGCACCGCATCCTGCGCGGCGAACTGCTCGACGAGATCAGCGCCGAGAACCGCGGCGCCGCGCTGCGTCTGGACGCCGCCCCCGACCTCGGCAGCATCCTGGGCAAGCTCCCCGGCAGCCCCACGGAAAGCGACAAGGCCTGACATGCCCCTCTCGCGCGCATCCTTCCAGGACATCATCGAACGCATCCACACCGTGCCGTCGCTGCCAGAGGTGGTGATGCAGGTGTGCCGGCTGGTCAACGACCCGCACGCCAGCGCCGCCCAGGTCAACGCCCTGATGGTCAAGGATCCGGCCATGGCGGCGAAGATGCTGCGCATGGTCAACTCGGTATACTACGGCCTGCCTGAGCCGGTGAACGACCTCGAGAAGGCCATCCTCGTGCTCGGCTTCAAGACCGTGCGCTCGATCGCGCTCAGCGTGTCGGTGCTCAACGCCTTCCAGCAGCAGAGCGCCAATTTCAACATGAAGTCGTTCTGGGCCCACAGCGCGGTCAGCGCCGGCATCTGCCGTCTGATCGCCGGCAAGACCAGGATCTGCGATCCCGAACTGGCCTTCATCATCGGTCTGCTCAAGGATCTCGGCAAGCTCATCCTGGTCGAGAACGCGGCGGAGGAGGTCCGTGCCGTCATCGCCGTGGCGCGCGAATTCCGCCTGTCGTTCCAGGTCGCCACCCGCAAGGTCATGGACACCGACGACAGCGAGCTGTGCGCCTGGCTGATGCAGACCTGGAATCTTGACGTCGATCTGGTCCAGGCCGTGCGCTCGCAGTACGATCTCGCCGCCATCGAAGGCAAGCCGCATGCGCGGCTGGTGGCGATGTGCCAGTTCTCGGAGTACCTCTGCGCGCTGAAGAAGATCCGCGTCAGCGGCAACTGCGACGAGCCGAGTCTCGATCCGCAGGTCTGGACCCTGCTCGGGCTCGACAAGACCGCGCTGGTCGAGGTGCTGACGGTGGTGAACGACGAGGTCGACAACGCGCGGCAGTTCCTGCTCTTGGCTGGCGGCTGATGCCGCCCCAAGGGGGTCTCGACCCCCTTGGAAACCCCCGACGCGGGGCGCCCCCCGCGACCCCCTGCGGGACTGCTGGCCGCGTCCCGGAGCCCCCGCTCGCGCTTCACGCGCTCGCGTCCGGCGGGGACCACGGTCGTGGAGGCATGCTCGGCTGACGCCTGCGCTGCCATAGCGGTACACAACGACCCAGGACCGCGGGCTTCAGCCCGCGCCGGGGCAATGGGACTTGGTCGCTGCTCCGACCGGACATGATGCCGCCATGGACCTCGCGGCGTTCCAGGCGCGGATGAAGGAGCTCTACGGCGCCAAGGATGCGGCGCGGGGGCAGGCGGGGACGTTCATGTACCTGATCGAGGAGGTCGGTGAGTTGGCCGAGGCCTGCCGTGAGCCGGGGAAGCACGACCTGGAGGGGGAATTCGCCGACTGTCTCGCCTGGCTCGCATCGCTCGCCAACCTGCATGGCGTCGATCTCGCCGCTGCCGCCGAGGCGAAGTATCCCAGCCGCTGCCCCGCCTGCCGGACCAGCCCGTGCGCGTGCGCCACCAAGCCCTGACCATCCCGCTGGCGGGGCTCTGCCTGTGCGGTGGCGGCTGTGCCCGACTGCTGGGCTTCGTCATGGCGCCGCAGGAGGCGGCGATGTCTGCCGCCGGGAGCATCGCGGACTCGGTCGCCGCACCAGCGCGCGGGGATCTCGCCGGCGTCACCACCGAGGTCGACCGCCTACTCAGCGGCCAGGCTGCCAACCACGATGAGTTGATGCGCATCAAACAGGAGCTGGAACGCCGGCTCCAGGATCCCCAGCGCGGGGATGCAGCTCAGGATGAACAGGAACGGCTGCGGCCCTGGCACCCGCGCGTCGGCGTCGACGACCGGCGGCGCGCAAGTGGATGGACCGGGGATGATCTGCGCATCGGCCGGTCGGCACCCGTCCGTGGCCTGGCCAAGCACGGACCGCTGCCCGACGGGATCGCAGACGGCGAACTGGCCGCCCCTCTGGACCTCAGCCGCGTCAGGCTGGGTCCGCCGCAGCGCTAGGCTCGCCAGCTGGGAAACTCCGGGTCAGTACCGGTAGTGCTCGGCCTTGAACGGCCCTTCAACCGGCACGTTGAGGTACGCCGACTGATTCTTGCTCAGCCTGGTCAGCTTGGCCCCGAGCTGGTCGAGGTGCAGGCGTGCGACCTCCTCGTCGAGGTGCTTGGGCAGGCGATAGACCTTCTTCTCGAGCTGCTTGTTGGTCCACAGCTCGATCTGGGCCAGGGTCTGGTTGCTGAAGCTGTTGCTCATCACGAACGATGGGTGGCCGGCGGCGCAGCCGAGGTTCACCAGGCGACCCTTGGCCAGGACGATGATGCGCTTGCCGTCGGGCCAGATGACGTGGTCGACCTGCGGCTTGATCTCTTCCCACGTCAAGTTGCCGAGGGCGGCGATCTGGATCTCGGAGTCGAAGTGGCCGATGTTGCAGACGATGGCGTTGTGCTTCATCGCGTCCATGTGGGCGCGGGTGATCACATCGCAGTTGCCGGTGGTGGTGACGAAGATGTCGCCGCGCGCCGCCATGTCCTCCATGGTCACGACCTGGAAGCCTTCCATGCAGGCCTGCAGGGCGCAGATCGGGTCGATCTCGGTGACGAACACCGTGGCGCCCTGGCCGCGCAGGGCCTGGGCGCAGCCCTTGCCGACGTCGCCGTAGCCGCAGACCACGGCCTTCTTGCCGCTGATCATCACGCCGGTGGCGCGCTTGATGCCCGGCAGCCGTAGAGGTTGTCGAACTTCGACTTGGTGACGCTGTCGTTGACGTTGATCGCCGGGAAGCGCAGCTTGCCCTGCTTCTCCATCTCGAGCAGGCGGTGGACGCCGGTGGTCGTCTCCTCGCTCACGCCGATGATGCCCTTGGCCATGCGCGAGTACCACGTCGGGTCGACCTTCAGCTTGGCCTTGATCGCGGCGAGCAGGATGCCCTCCTCCTCGCTGCCCGGCTTGCGGTTGAGGATCTTCGGATCCTTCTCGGCGTCCTGGCCGAGGTGCATGAGCAGGGTGGCATCGCCGCCGTCATCGAGGATCAGGGTCGGGCCCTGCTTGCCGCCGGCGAACTCGAAGATGCGGTGGGTGTAGTCCCAGTATTCGGTCAGCGACTCGCCCTTCTTGGCGAACACCGGCACGCCGGTGGCGGCGATGGCGGCGGCGGCCTGGTCCTGGGTGCTGTAGATGTTGCACGAGGCCCAGCGCACCTCGGCACCGAGCGCGGTCAGCGTCTCGATCAGCACCGCGGTCTGCAGCGTCATGTGCAGGCTGCCGGTGATGCGCGCGCCCTTCAGCACCTTGGTCTTGGCGAACTTCCGGCGGATGGCCATCAGGCCCGGCATCTCGTGCTCGGCGATGGCGATCTCGCGGCGGCCCCAGGCGGCCAGCGAGGGATCGGCGATGATGGACTCGGACGACAGGGTGGCGGGCTTGGCCATGGGCGTGTACTCCATCGGTGTATGTTGATGGAACGATACGATGGTCGCGGGGTTGGCAAGTCGGGATTGCCATGCGTTGCGCACTCGGCCTGCAGCAACTAGGTGTACAGCCTGATCCCCGTGGCGGTGCTGTTCAGTGCCGTCCTCGGCGGTTTCGCGCTGGGCATGGCGGCGGTGGCCCTGTTATTGCGGAACTCCCCGGTCCGCCGCGGTCTGTCCCTCCATTCAGCTCAGCCTCTGCATGGCCGGGTTCGCCCTCCGCCAGACATTCCGCAACGCCTGTCCGGATGTGGCCACAGTTGATCTCGTGGCGCGATGGGCCGGTTTCTGCATCAGCCTGCTCTGCATCGCGGTCATCGGGCTCTTCCGGGCGCTGACCAACCCGGGTGACCGCACTGATCAGGCGATTTCTCTATTAACCCTCTAGTATCGACGAGTGGTGCATGTCTGCAGAGTATGCGTCCAGCGTCTGACCTGGGTCGACATGGCCGATGGCCCGCGCCGTCGCAGC
>JFJP01039434.1_pt1 | contig 19334 bp, 15 predicted proteins | sample 431651 | NCBI WGS metagenome assembly JFJP01 (sample SAMN02602958, study PRJNA72255) | Microbial mat metagenome, whole genome shotgun sequencing project. | biome: fresh water; feature: sink hole; material: water; isolation source: purple microbial (photo- and chemosynthetic) mats found in...
GGAGCAACCTCGGATTTGTTGAGAGGATGCTCCCTGAAGATTGCGAGAAGCCGGCAATCATAAAGTTCAGTACCAGCATGATGCCTATCGTTTTCTATGCAATTACAGCTGATGAGAGTTTTGCCGGACTCGAGAAAATTCTTGATGAAAAGATTGTAAACCCGCTGAACAGGATAGAGGGAGTAGGGTCGGTAGCTCTTTCAGGGGTTCCCGGCAGGAAAGTATACATAGATGTTGATCCGAGGAAAATGGAAGCCTATAATCTCAGTATTGAACAGATCGGTAACATTCTCAGGGCTGAGAATATGAATTTGCCGGCAGGATATATTGAGATGGGAAAGACAGATTATCCTTTGCGTATACAGGGTGAATTTCCTGAAAGCGAAGTAGTTAAGAATATTGTTGTGAGTAATTTCAACGGAAGCAGCATATACCTTAAAGATATTGCCGAGGTGCGCGATACAATAAGGGAATCCAAGTTTGATACAAAGATCAATGGAGAATAATCTCGAAGTACTTATGAAAGACCTTCCGCCTGATGTTAAGATTGAAAAGTTGTTCGACAGCGCATCATTTATAAAGGACTCAATAAGCAACCTTTCTGAAACATTGATGTATGCAGGAATATTTGTTGTTCTGGTAGTTTTATTCTTCCTGGGGAGATGGAGGGCTACATTTATTATAATACTTACAATTCCAATTTCACTGATTGTGGCATTTATTTATCTTTTTATAACAGATGCCTCAATAAACATTATATCACTCACATCATTGTCAATAGCAATAGGAATGGTTGTTGATGATGCGATTGTTGTTCTTGAGAATATTACAAAGCATATCGAACGCGGAAGCCAGCCCAGGGAAGCTTCAATATACGCAACAAATGAAGTGTGGCTTGCAGTTATTGTGACTACCCTGACAGTTGTGGCAGTTTTCTTCCCGCTGACTTTCGTAACCGGATTAACAGGAGTGCTCTTTAAACAGCTTGGTATGATTGTTACAATAACAATTATAACTTCTGTATTTGCGGCTATAACACTGACACCAACACTAAGTGCCCTTATGCTCAAGTGGTATCCGATCAGGAAAGATGCAGGTTTCTGGACATACGATGGAAGTATCAGGAGATGGCTCGATAAACTTGATCATTTCTATGAGAGAACACTTGTCTGGGCACTTCATCACAAGACTATGGTGACGCTTTCATCTCTGGTAATTTTTATAGCTTCAATGAGTCTTTTTGCTGTAATAAAAACTGAATTCTTCCCTCAGGCTGATGAATCGAGATTAACAGCTACACTCGAACTACAAACCGGGACAAGGGTAAACCAGACACTAATAACTTCAGAAAAAGTTGACAATCTTTTAAAAACAAAATATCCTGAAGTACGTATTATTTCAACAGCAACCGGTTCTGATGATCAGGGTGGATTTGCATCAATATTTTCAGGAGGCGGAAGTCACAAGATAAGTTACAGTCTGAGTCTGGTGCCTATTGAAGAAAGAACTAAATCGGTGTTCGAAATGGCTGATGAGCTGAGGGCCGACTTTGCAAAAATGCCAGAGGTAGTTGACTACTCTGTAAGCACATCAGACAATATGGGCAGCTTCGGAGGAAGTGCTGTAGATGTGGAGATTTATGGTTATGATATTGCAGAAACAAATATAGTCGCAGAAAAACTTGCAGAGAAAATAAAAAATGTACAAGGTTGCAAGGATGTCACAATTAGCCGCGATAAATCAAAACCTGAACTGCAGATTGTTTTTGATCAGAATAAGATGGCTGCCAATGGCCTCAATACAGCCGCAGTGTCATCTATTGTCAAGAACAGGGTTGATGGGATGACTGCAACACGTCTTCGTCAGTTCGGTGATGAGTATGATGTTGTTGTAAGGTTCAAGAGAAGTGCGACAAGCACCCTTACCGATATTGAAAACATAGGAATAACAAATGGTATGGGCCAGACAATCAGACTTGGCGAAATAGCTCAGATTAAAGAATACTGGTCACCACCCAGCATTGAACGCAAACGCAAGGAACGTATTGTGAAAGTTTCTTTTACTCCTTATAAGCGGTCATTAACTGATATTCAGGTTGATATACAGAAGGCAATTGACGAAACAGAGAAACCCTCGGGTGTAATGGTACAGATCTCGGGAGCTATAAAAGAGCAGATGGATGCTTTTATGGATATTGCAATGCTTATACTTATTAGTCTTGTTCTTGTATATCTCATTATGGCTTCGCAATTTGAATCACTTAAGATGCCATTCATTATTATGTTCTCCATACCGTTTGCATTCTCCGGAGTTGCCATAGCGCTGTTCATATCCGATACAGCTCTTAGCGTTATTTCAGGTATCGGAGCAGTAATGCTCATTGGCATCGTTGTTAAGAATGCCATCGTACTTGTCGACTTTATTAATCTGATGCGAGAGAGGGGACATGAGTTATATGAGGCTATAGCAATATCAGGAAGATCGAGGTTGAGGCCGGTTATTATGACATCGGCAACTACAATTCTTGGTATGTTACCTCTGGCTCTGAGCACCGGATCAGGTTCAGAATTATGGAGACCGATGGGGGTTGCAGTTATTGGCGGTCTCATCTTCTCGACTATTGTTACGCTTGTTCTTGTACCGGTTATTTATGCTATCTTTTCAAAGCATGGTGAGCGTAATAAAAATCTGGCCGTCTATTCTCATTTTGATTTTATGAATGATGAGCCAAAAGGAAAATAAGACATTAATTTTTATAAAAAACTGAATATGAAAGCAGTAATGATTATATATAACCAGGCACATACTGAAAAGGTAGAGTATATGCTTGAAAAGCTCGGAATAAAAGGTTTTACTCTCTGGGAGAATGTTCAGGGAACCGGAACCAGTACCGGTGTTCCGCATCTTGGTACACACGCCTGGCCTGAAATCAATAAGAGTCTGCTGACTGTTATTGATGATGACCTTGTAGATACTGTTCTTGATAAAGTAAAAAGAATAGACGCAATAAACGATGAGGTGGGTATCAGGGCATTTGTCTGGGATATTCTGAAAATGACGTAGGGACATGCGATGGCATGTCCATTATTAAAAGGCTGACCAATCTGGTCAGCCTTTTTTTTACCCCTTCATTATGATCCTGAGGCTGTTTCATATCCATTCTATTGCCCCCTGCCCCCTAAAGGGGGTTCTATATGTTCCTGATTATCTGTAAGTCCCCTTTAGGGGATTTAGGGGCATAAAAAATGGATAAAAAAATGTAATGAAATATATAAAAATAGGGGGGTGTAGTTAAAAAACATATAAAAAATAAACATAATACCCTTAAAAATAGGGGGTCTAATTTAAAATAAGTATAAATTATAAAAATATACCCCTTTGAAAAGGGGGGTGTATGAAAATAATAATATATTTGCACTGTCAATTTATTATTAATCTAAAATTTGAGAAGATGAAAAAGAGAAGGATGAGTTTTACGGGATTAGTTGCAATTGTTTTACTTTCAGTATCCAGCCTTCAGGCTCAGGAGGATGCTGCAGCTTCAAAATTCAACATTGGTACAGACCTTTACACTAATTATATATTCAGGGGTACCAGGTTTGGGCATTTGATTATAATGGTTATTCTGAAGCGGATCCCTATTTCTCATACACAATGCCTTTCGGATTGTCACTGGGACTTACCGATTATTACTACCCGGGATTGGAACTCTTTGATTTTTCGGAAGCAACAGGAGCACATGCACTTGAAATAAATGCAGGCTTTGCAAAGGGAGGATTGAGTCTCAGCGGAAATTATATTATTAATCAGGCCGGAGGAGCAGCATCAGCAGGTGGTGACATGTACTTTCAGGCAGGGTATGCTTTCAGCAGTTTTGCCCTGTTTGCAGGAGCAGGTGACGGATGGCATACAAGTGACGGAAAGTTTGCAGTATGTAATGTGGGACTCTCAACTTCAAAGGTCCTGAAGTTGTCTGATTCATTCTCGATTCCTGTAACAGGTCAGGTAATAGTCAATCCTGAAAGAGAACAGATGTATCTCATTGTAGGGTTTACTTTTTAATAATAGGTAGTTATTAACAAAATACGATGAAGCTATGATGAAAAAAATTGAAGTCGTTATAAGAAAAACCAAATTCGATGAGGTGCGTGAAGCCCTTAACGAAGTAAAAATTGAGTTTTTCACATTCTGGGAAGTGCGGGGAGTAGGAAAAGCTACCGAAGAGCGTGTATACAGAGGTATTGCATATGATACAAGTACCATTGAGAGAATTCTGATAACATTTTATTGCCGCGAGAAATTCCTTGACGGAGCAGTCAAGGCAATCCTGAAATCTGCAAAAACAGGTGAAGTGGGTGATGGTAAGATCTTTATTTCAGAGATCAGTGATGCGTACCGTATCAGAACAGGTGAAAGAGGCGATAAGGCTATGTACCTCGAGGGAGAAGAGTAAGAATTTTAAAAACTGAAAATTATGACAGACACATTACTAGTATCAAATATGTTTACCTCCCTGGTTATGGACCTTGAGGAGTATGCTTTTTCGCTGAATACAGTCTGGGTGCTGCTTGCAACCGCTCTGGTATTTTTTATGCAGGCCGGATTTGCCCTTGTTGAGGCAGGTTTTACAAGATCGAAGAATACAACAAACATACTTTTTAAGAATCTTATGGACTATGTGATTGGGACCATTGTATTCTGGGCTATAGGTTTTGGCGTTATGTTCGGAACCAAAAACGGCTTTTGGGGTGGAATTGATCTTTTTTCACAGAATACTTACCGTACAGACATGCCTGATATGGCTTTCCTGATGTTCCAGACAGTTTTCGCAGCTACAGCTGCTACAATAGTTTCGGGCGCAATGGCTGAAAGGACAAAATTCAATGCTTATCTCATTTATAGCGGCGTTATCTCACTTGTAATATATCCGATCTCAGGACATTGGGCCTGGGGCGGTGGATGGCTGAGTCAGCTGGCAACACCATTCCACGATTTTGCCGGTTCATCTGTAGTGCATATGGTTGGTGGATCTGCTTCACTCGTTGGTGCTGCGGTTCTGGGAGCAAGGATTGGGAAATATGATAAAAACGGAAAAGCCAAGGCTATACCGGGTCATAGCATTACACTTGCAACCCTGGGAGTATTTGTTTTATGGATTGGCTGGTTTGGCTTTAACCCTGGGTCACAACTTGCAGCAGCCGGAAAAGTCAATGCAACTGCAATATCACTGATATTTATAACAACGAATATTGCAGCCGCAGGTGGAGCTCTGACAACAATGATATATATATGGCTTCAGTATAAAAAGCCTACTCTGAGTATGACGCTTAACGGTGCCCTTGCAGGTTTGGTTGCCGTAACTGCAGGATGTGACGCTGTTTCTCCTGCAGGAGCACTATTGATTGGAGTTCTTGCAGGATTGCTCGTTGTCCTTTCGGTCGAATTCATTGACAAGGTTGTTAAGATTGATGATCCAGTCGGTGCAATTTCAGTGCATGGGGTCTGCGGTGCCTTTGGAACCCTTATGGTTGGCTTCTTCTCAACTTCACAGGGCCTTCTCTACGGTCATGGCGCAGCATTACTGAAGAGTCAGCTTATTGGTGTAGCGGCAATTGCCGGATGGGCTTTGGCAGCATCAGCAATCCTGTTCTTTGGGCTTAAATATTTTAACGGACTGAGAGTTGAAAAACGGATTGAGGAAGAGGGTCTTGATATTTATGAACATGGAGAATCTGCTTACAACTTATAATATTTGCCACATTACCTAAACCTAAACTAAACAAAAAGGAAGAGGCTGTCCATCGGGGACAGCCTTTTTGATTTACCAAAGCTTCTAAAGGTAAGAGGTTTACCATTTTTGTTTAAGGGTACCTCCTTTTCATTAAATAATTAGTTAAAAAGCTCAACAGGAAAAAAAAAAGGTGTAATTTAGATGTAACGAACTGATTACATTTATAAACATTTAAGCCTAAGTGCCTATGAATAAAAATGTTACTTTTATTTTTAGATTCTATCAGGGCTTATGCCCGCTTTTTCAACCCAATTAAATTTTATCATTGAGATTCCCCTGAAGGGAGTCTGAAAAAATTTATTTTACTAAATCTTTTATTATGAACGAAAACTCTCTTTTAATGCAAATACCAAAAAATGGTGTTTGGACGAGGAAACTATTGTATTTCATGGGAAAGCTGTTTATTCTCATGGTGGTATTTTTCTGGAGTTTGCCGGCAAATGTTACTTATGCCGGAGTTTTGCCGCAACAGTTACCTGTAAGTGGGACGGTTGTAGATATGAACGGAGCTCCTCTGCCCGGGGTTAACGTAGTGGTCAAAGGAACAACCATAGGAGCAATAACCGATGTCAATGGAAAATATTCATTGCAGGTACCCGACCGTAATGCTGTTCTGGAAGCATCCTTCATCGGATATCTAAAACAGGAGACGGTTGTTGGTACACGTAATGTAATTGATTTCATTCTTGAATCTGAAGAGCTTACTCTTGATGAAGTTGTAGTGGTTGGTTATGGCACACAGAAAAAGGTGAATGTCATAGGCTCAGTGACCACTGTATCAACAGCTGAGCTTACCGCTTCGCCGACCAATACACTATCCCAGTCTCTTGGAGGCCGGTTGCCGGGTCTTGTTGTACAACAGACATCCGGTGAGCCGGGGCGCGATAATGCTGATCTTTTAATCAGGGGTCAAAACACTCTGGGTAATAATTCGATTCTTATTGTTGTTGACGGAATTCCTGAACGCGACATGAATTCGATAGAGCCTGGTGACATTGAAAGCCTTACTGTGCTGAAAGATGCTTCGGCAGGTATTTACGGATCGAGAGCTGCCAACGGAGTTATCCTTATTACAACAAAAAGAGGCACGGAGGGAGCACCCCGTTTTGAATATGATTTCTATCAGGGCTGGGGACAGCCGACTGTTCTGCCTGAAATGACTGACGCGGCAACGTACGCACAGATGATCAACGAGGTTAAGTCTTACAGAAACGAGTCTCCCACTTATTCGGCAGGAGATATTGAAAAGTACCAATCCGGAGAATACCCATGGACACATCCCAATACCGACTGGTTCGGAGAGACTTTTAAGAAATGGTCAAATACCGGTCATCATACTTTCAGGGTTACCGGAGGTTCTAAGACTTTAAGGTATTTCGCATCTTTTGGAGCTCAGTCAGATAACGGAACATATAAGAAAAGCGCTACAACATACAAGCGATATAACCTGAAAACCAACCTTGATGTCCAGATCAATCAATATATAAACGTCAATTTTGATATAAATGCATCTGAGGAAGATAAGACATTCCCGACCAGAAGCACGGGTAACATTTTCGGCGGCTTGATCAGGAATTTCCCCAATTCTCCGGCATTGTGGCCCAATGGCCTCTATGGACCCGATATTGAATATGGTGATCAGCCTCTGGCAATATCGAGCTTTGACGGTGGGTTCGACGATGACAAGAGTTATCGAATCAATCCCATGCTCACAGCAACCGTTAAAATCCCTTGGGTAAAGGGTCTTACGCTCAGTGGAAACTATGCATACGATATGTATTTCAGGGTTAGAAAATTCTTTGAAAAACCAATTACATTATACTTCTTTGATAAATCGGGATATCTTGCTGCCGGTAATACAGGTAAAGAAGACGGATCGTCTTTTCTTACCGGGATACCCAGGGCAAGATTTGCAGAACCAAGACTGACAGATTATTACACTGACTCTCGAAGAATCACGAACAGTGTCAAACTGAGTTATGAGAAGACTTTCGGAGTACATTCGTTTTCATCATTTATTGCTGTTGAAAGTACAGATTACATGACCAAAGGAATACAAGGCTACCGCAGGTATTTTATTTCCGATCAGCTTCCATACCTGAATGCAGGAGGTACGAATGAAATGAGTAATGCTTCGTCGGTCGGAATCGATGCCAGACTCAACTATTTCGGAAGAGCAACATATAACTATGCTGAAAAGTACCTGTTTGAATTCACCTTAAGGCGTGACGGATCCCTGAGGTTCTCAGAAGATGCCGGCCGATGGGGCACTTTCCCAAGTGTACTTGCGGGCTGGAGAATCTCGAGTGAAGATTTCTGGAAAAACAATATCCCCTTAATCAACTATTTCAAACTCAAAGGTTCATGGGGTCAAATGGGTAATGATGCCGTTAACGCATTTCAATATCTTACCCTGTATGGGTACAGCACTGGTTTTATTTCAGGCTCATCCAAGACGTATGCAGCAAGTCTGGTTCAGTCAAGTGTGCCTAATCCTAATATAACGTGGGAGGTGGCAAACATTTACAACGGAGGATTTGAATCTCAATGGTTATCAGGCAGAGTGAGATGGGATGTGGATGCATTTTATCAGAAGCGTTCCAATATTCTCTGGAAAAGAGATGCTTCAGTTCCCGGTTTTACAGGTCTTACTCTGCCCGATGAAAACTTCGGTGTAGTTGACAGCAAAGGTTTCGAAACGATCCTAGGATATAACGATAAAGCAGGCTCTTTCAGCTACTCTGTGAATGGGAACTTTGCTTTTTCCCGCAACAAAATAGTAGAATATGACGAACCTGCCAGACCGGTTGAATGGCAGCAGTATACGGGTCATCCTATAAACGCCGTTCTTCAGTATAACTCTATCGGAATTTTTGATGATGCAGCTGACATGCCTGGCTACCCGAGGGTGTCTGATTCTTATGCAGCCAATTCGGGCGGAGGTGGTGGTATCATTATTGAAGACTACAATAATGACGGGAAGATTAGTTCTGATGACAGGGTAATGTATGATTTCACTACAGTTCCCGAAATTACATATGGTGTTACTATAGCTTTAAACTGGAAGAATTTTTCTCTGACCACTTTGTTCCAGGGTGTAGGAAATACATGGTACAGGGCTGATTTCCCTATCATGGGCACATGGGGTAATTACTGGCAGTATTATGCTGATGACAGGTGGACGCCTGAAAACAAAACAGCATCGAAACCGAGAGCTTTTGAGAGAGTGGAGGATTACTGGAGAGAAAATTACCTGACAGATTTCGATTATTATAACCATGCTTTCTGCAGATGGAAAAACCTGGAGATCAGTTATAATCTGCCTACGGATTTGTTAAAGAAAGTTAAGCTGCAGAGTTTCAGGATATATTTGTCAGGACAGAATCTGGCATTGCTATATAATGCCTTTGACTTAAAACACGATCCGGAAGTCTCAAATGTTACGAGCTATCCTCTACACAGGGTTATTGCCGTAGGTGCAAAAGTTGCGTTCTGATGTTAACCTTTTTAAATAGAATGTTATGAAAAAACTTATTAAAATATTTTTATCACTGAATCTGGTGCTTTTTCTTACGGCATGCGAATCAGAACTTCTTGATAAAACGCCGCTGGATTCGTATTCCGATGCAACTGTATGGTCCGATCCGGCTCTTGCCAGCGCTTATCTGAATTATGTTTACTATGGGCTGAACCAACCCTTCCAGGGTGTGATGCTCGGATCAATGTGTGATGAAATGCCTGTAGGCAGGGGAAGCAGTTCCCAGTCATATAATTTAGGTACAATGTCTGCCGATGTCCAGTCAGGATTACCCGGTTGGCTGGGGTGGAATACCGACAACTGGAAAAATATTCAGAGAATAAATCTTTTTCTGGATAATATTGACGGGATCAAGGATAAGTACCCGACTTCTGAACAGGCAGCTGTAAAGGCCAAAACGGATGCACTTAAAGGTGAGGCATTATTCCTCCGGGCATTTATTTACCATAATTTTTGCCGTCTTTACGGAGGTGTCCCTATTATGACCACTGCCAACAAGCTGGGAGATGATTTTGTGAGTCTCGAAAGGGCAACATTCGAGGCAACACTCACTTTTATCGTGGAAGACTGCGATAATGCAGCTGCCTTACTTCCCTTAAAGGCCGATCAGGTGATTGGACGCCCAACAAAGGAAGCTGCACTGACCCTTAAATCTAGGATGTTGTTGTTTGCAGCCAGCGATCTTACAGCTGACGGGACTGTAACAAACAATCTTGTTGGGTATGTTCCAGCGCCAAACAGAACCGCTCTCTGGACTCAGGCAAAAAATGCCGCCAAAGCTGTTATAGATCTTGCAGTTGCAAACGGAACTCCGAAGCTGGCTGATTTCGGGGCGCCTGATCTGGCTGCTGTAGCCAAGAACTATTATGATTTGTTCAGATCCTATACACTCGCAAACGATGAGATCATATGGGGTAAAATGTATATCCTTGACCTTGGCCGGACACACAGGATTAACCAGACCAATGGTCCTAACGGTGTCAATAACTTTGGAAGAAATGGTCCTCTTCAGCAAGTGATCGATGATTATGATATGAATGACGGATCAAAGTTCTTCGATCATTTCCTAATTGATGCAAGTAAGTACTATAAAAATATTTCATCAAAGTTCAGCCACGAGAATCCTTACTATAATCGGGAGCCAAGATTCTATGCAACATTTCTTTACGACAGTGCTGTATGGCAGCAGCGTCCTGTGAATCTCCAACCCCGTGACCCGTTAGGCATATACGAAAGGCGTACTCACAGGACAATGAAGACTGACGGCTCCTATACCGATGTGTTTGGTCTTGATACACGTAAAGGACCTCTGTCGCCCGGAAATGGTTGCTACGGGGGATACCTGACGAAAAAATTTATGGACCAATCAAGCAACGGAGATGTTCAGAACAATCAGAATGTTTGGATCTATATGAGATATGCTGAAGTCCTGTTCAATTATGCCGAAGCTTGCCTCGAACTTGGTGAAACAGGAGAGGCAACAGATTATATTAATATGATCCGCAACAGGGCAGGGCTTCCCGATTTTGCCGGAGATATTGAAGTGGCACTCAGGCATGAGAGAAGGGTTGAGCTTTATGGAGAAGAAAGCAGGTGGTACGATATACGGAGATGGAAGATCATGATTAATGTAATGACACCTCAGCTTGGAGGAATTGATATCCTCGAGGTTAAAAATACTGACGGTACCATTGTGACTTCATGGAAATGGATAAAGGCACATGCCGACAATGTGATGAGTCCAAAACAATACTGGTTACCAATTCCGAGGGCCGAATTAAACAAAGCACCCCTGCTGGAACAGAATCCACTGTATGATTAATATGATAGTCGGATAAAGTACATAAAGGAAGAGGCTGTCCATCGGGGACAGCCTCTCTGATATAATATAGGTAGGGAATGGTCGCGACCAATCCCTGCAAAATGTTATTATTCTTCTTCTTCTTCTTCGGTGTAAGCTTTGATAACGGCCTCCTGAACATCGCCCGGAACCTGGGCATATTCTGCAAATTTCATAGAATACATTGCCCGGCCGCCTGTAATTGAACTAAGTGCTGTGGAGTATTTATTCATCTCAGCGAGAGGCACCTTGGCTTTGATAACCTCAAACCTTTTAACGCTCTCCATTCCGAGTACCATTCCTCGTCGGCCCTGAAGGTCACTTATTACATCACCCATTCTGTCGGAAGGAACCATAATCTCTACATCATAAACAGGTTCCATGATCTTCGGACCTGCATTTTTGAAAGCCTGGCTGAAGGCATTTCTTCCTGCAAGACGGAAGGATATTTCGTTTGAGTCAACCGGGTGCATCTTGCCGTCATAAACATAAACCCGTATATCGCGGGCGTAAGAACCGGTAAGCGGTCCGATTTCCATCTTTTCCATAATCCCCTTAAGGATAGCCGGCATAAAACGGGCATCGATAGCTCCACCAACAATACTGTTAACATAAACGAGTTTTCCGCCCCATGGAAGTTCTATCTCTTCTTTATCACGGACAGAGATTTTTACTTCCTTGCCGTTAATCTTCTGCATTGTAACCTCTTTTGAACCCTCTTCATATGGTTCAATAATCATATGTACTTCTCCAAACTGACCGGCGCCACCTGATTGCTTCCTGTGACGGTAATCAGCTGCTGCAGATTTTGTTATAGTCTCACGATATGGAATCTTGGGAGGGAAGAAGTTAGTATGTATCTTATAAATATTATCAAGATGCCACTTCATAATATTAAGGTGGTATTCACCCTGACCATGAATAATTATCTGTTTCAGTTCTTTTGAGTACTCAATAATTATTGTTGGATCTTCAAGATGAATTTTGTTTAGTGATTCACCAAGTTTCTCGTCATCACTTTCACTCTGTGCCTTTATTGCAGTGCGGAATTTTGGCTCGGGAAATTTTACACCCTCATATTTCCAGTCATTTCCCGGTACATTAAGTGTATGTCCTGTTTTGGTGTTTTTCAGTTTAACAAACGCACCAATATCACCAACATGAAGTTCAGGCACCCTTGTCCTCACTTTTCCTGCCGATACATAAAGCTGTGAGAGCCTTTCTTTGGAATTGTTATTGCTGTTAACAACATCGAGGTTTTCAGATATCTTTCCTGAAAGAACCCTGAAGTAGTTTATTTCACCAATATGTTCCTCGATTGCAGATTTGAATACATAAACCGAACCGAAACCTGTTGGATTTGGCTTTATCTCGGCGCCTTTATTATTAACATGGGCAGGCATATCAGCAAGTGACGGAGCTTCATTTACAATAAACTCCATCAGACGGTCAACGCCAATATTGTTTTTTGATGAAATACAAAGAACTGGGAAAAGGCCCCTGGTTACAATACCTTTTGCAATTCCTTTTTTTATCTCATCTTCAGAGAGGGTGTCATTTGAAAAGAAAAGTTCCATAAGGCTTTCGTCGCTCTCTGCAGCTTTCTCAACAAGAGCTCCGTGAAGTTCTGCTGCTTTTTCAGCCTGGTCGGCTGGGATATCAACTAATTCTGCTTTGCCACCTTCTTTTGCATAGCGCAGCATTTTCATTTTTAGGACGTCGATAATGGAATTGAAACCTGTACCTTCATTAACAGGGTACTGAATAAGAACAACATTTGAGCTGAGACGCTCTTTGAGCATTTCTATTGATTTCTCAAAGTTCGCTTTTTCATGATCAAGTCCGTTAACTACAAAAATGAGAGGCTTGTTATCCTTTTCGGCATGACGGAAATGAATTTCTGTTCCAACTTCAACACCATTCTGGACATTTATTGTCATTACAGCCGCATCGGAAGCAAAGAGTGATGAGATTACACCGCCGCTGAAATCATCCAGCCCGGGTGTATCTAGAATATTTATTTTACTGTTTTGATATTCAGTGTACAATACCGTTGAAAAAATAGAGTTTCCGTTCTCGTGCTCGATTGGACGATAGTCGGAGACTGTATTCTTTCCTTCGATAGTACCTCTTCTTTCGATGATGCCGCCATTAAAAAGCAATGCCTCTGCAAGGGTGGTTTTACCTGAGCCCGAGTTACCAAGAAGGGCAATGTTTTTAATCTGGTCCGCCTGGAATGTTTTCATATTTTACCGGATTATATATATTATAATTATTTATTATATATTCAGATGAGGAGGGACAAAAATAATAATTTTTTAAAATCAACATAGGAAAGTGATGAGAATTACAAAATTTTTATTTCCTTTGCGACAGTTTTTTGAAATACAGGAGTACCGGTTTTTCTATCGAAGTAAGTTTACAAAACGTTTTTCATTGGGAAAGGTCGGGAAGGAACCTGTTGATAACTTACATTTTTAAGTAAGATATATATTTTAAAAACATGCTTTAAGGCCTGAATTATATGAATAATCAGGTATTTGAATCATGTATGTTATTTTGTTTTAAAAAAATAATATAGTTGTTTGTTAATTATTAAAATAAATCAATACCTTTGCAAACCATTTTTTTGAGTAAAATTTAATGCTAAAATAATTGGAAATATGCCCACAATTCAGCAATTAGTAAGAAAAGGCAGGAAGAAACTGGTAGATAAAAGTAAGGCACCGGCTCTGGATTCATGTCCACAGAGAAGGGGTGTTTGCGTACGTGTTTATACCACAACTCCAAAGAAACCTAATTCAGCGATGAGGAAGGTAGCCAGGGTAAGGCTTACCAACCAGAAAGAAGTAAACGCTTATATTCCGGGAGAGGGTCACAACCTGCAGGAACACTCGATCGTTCTGATCAGAGGTGGCAGGGTAAAAGATCTTCCGGGTGTACGTTATCACCTTGTGCGTGGTGCTCTCGACACCTCAGGAGTTGATGGTCGTACTCAGAGAAGATCAAAATATGGTGCAAAAAGGCCTAAGAAGTAACGATTAAAGGAATAAGATAATGAGAAAGTCGAAACCAAAGAAGAGGATTCTGTTACCGGATCCCAAATATAAAGATCCGTATGTAACAAGGTTTGTGAATAATCTTATGTATAATGGTAAAAAGAACCTGGCATTTAAAATTTTCTACGATTCACTCGAAATAGTCGGAGACAAATTCAAGAATGAAGGCAAAACACCTCTTGAGATTTTCAAGCAGGCGCTTGATAATGTTACACCTCAGGTTGAAGTAAAAGCCCGCAGGGTTGGTGGTGCAACTTTCCAGGTACCGATGGAGATAAGGACCGACAGAAAAGTTAGTATAAGCATGAAGAACATGATTTCATTTGCACGAAAAAGAACAGGCCACTCAATGGCTGATCGTCTTGCTGCTGAGCTTATGGCTGCTTATAAACTTGAAGGCGGTGCATACAAGAAGAAGGAAGATACCCACAGAATGGCTGAAGCTAACAAGGCTTTTGCTCATTTCAGGTTCTAATTGATATAAAGAGGCAGAAGGAAATAAGAGGATGGATAAAAATCTGAAATATACCAGGAACATCGGAATCATGGCCCACATCGATGCCGGTAAGACCACTACTACAGAACGTGTTCTGTTTTACACTGGTCGTACTCATCGCATGGGTGAGGTACATGATGGCAATGCAACGATGGACTGGATGGTTCAGGAACAGGAGAGAGGTATAACTATTACTTCTGCAGCTACAACAACATTCTGGAAATACAGGGATCAGGAGTATAAGATAAATATTATCGATACCCCGGGTCACGTCGATTTTACAGTTGAGGTTGAGCGTTCATTAAGGGTACTCGATGGAGCAGTTGCCGTATTCTGTGCAGTGGGTGGTGTTGAGCCACAATCTGAAACTGTATGGAGACAGGCCAACAAATATGTTGTTCCAAGAATAGCCTTTATTAATAAGATGGATCGCGCCGGAGCAGACTTTTACAGCGTGGTTCAGCAGATGCATGATAAACTTGGTGCTAATCCGGTACCGGTTCAGATTCCTATCGGAGCTGAGGAGAATTTTAAAGGCTTTGTCGACCTTGTAAACATGAATGCAGTTGTCTTTTATAATGATGCTGCTAATGCTACAACTTTCGAAATTGAAGCTATTCCTGCAGATTTGGTTGATGAGGCTGAAGAATGGAGAGGTAAATTGATTGAAGCTGTTGCAAGCGTTGACGATACCCTTCTTGAAAGATTTCTTGAAGATCACAACTCAATAACAGTTGATGAGATTATGGTGGCACTCAGAAAAGCCACAGTTGACGGACTTGCAATTCCTGTCATTTGTGGAGCTGCTTTCAAAAATAAAGGTGTTCAGAGTCTGCTCGATTCAGTTATTGCCTACCTGCCGTCACCTGTTGACAAAGGTGCTGTAACCGGAATTGATCCGAGAAATGATGAAGTAATTACAAGACAGCCTGATGATGAAGAACCTATGGCTGCTCTTGCATTCAAAATAGCAACAGATCCTTTTGTTGGTCGTCTGGCTTTTCTTCGTGTTTATTCAGGTGTCCTCAAGGCAGGTGACACGGTACTGAATGTACGTACAGGAAAAAGGGAGCGTATAAACCGTCTCTTCCAGATGCATGCCAACAAACAGAATCCAAAAGAATTTATTAATGCCGGTGATATTTGTGCAGGTGTTGGTTTTAAAGATCTTAAGACCGGCGATACACTTTGTGCAATAAACAAGCCTATTTTACTCGAAACGATGGATTTTCCCGAGCCGGTTATCGGAGTTGCCATTGAGCCTAAAACTCAGGCTGATGTTGATAAAATGGGACTTGCACTAAATAAACTGGCAGAAGAAGATCCTACTTTCCAGGTCAGGACAGATCCCGACAGCGGACAATTAATTATCCACGGTATGGGTGAGTTGCATCTGGAAATACTCGTTGATCGTCTGAAGAGAGAATTTAAAGTTGAATGTAATCAGGGTCCGCCTCAGGTTGCATACAAGGAAGCAATTACATCTACAGCCGAATTCCGTGAAGTATTCAAAAAACAGACAGGTGGCCGCGGTAAATTTGCCGATATGACATTTGATCTTGCTCCGGCAGATGCTGATGTAAGAGGTCTCCAGTTTGTTAATGAAGTTAAGGGTGGACATATTCCAAAAGAGTATATTCCATCAATTGAAAAAGGGTTCCGTGAAGCAATGTCCAATGGACCGCTTGCAGGGTTCCCTCTCGACAGCCTTAAAGTAGTCCTCAAAGACGGTTCGTACCATCCGGTAGACTCAGATGCACTGTCGTTTGAAATCGCAGCCAAACAGGCATTCAGGAAATTTGCATCAAAATGCAATCCTGTAATTCTTGAACCAATTATGTCAACAGAAGTAGTTACTCCTGAAGAATATGTTGGTGAGGTTATCGGCGATTTTAACCGCAGGAGAGGTAGAGTGGAAGGTATGGAATCGAAAGCAGGCGCAAGGGTAGTTAAGGCAAAAGTACCTCTGGCAGAAAAGTTTGGTTATGTTACAGTACTTCGTACCCTTACCTCAGGAAGAGCAACATCAACAATGGAGTTCTCCCATTATGAAAAGGTACCTGCAGAAATATCAAACAAGATTGTAGAAGTTACAAAAGGAAAAATTCTTTAAAATGAGTCAGAAAATTCGTATTAAACTGAAATCTTATGATCATAATCTGGTGGATAAGTCTGCCGAGAAGATCGTAAAAACAGTAAAATCTAACAAAAAAGCAAGAGAGCAGTTTGAGCTTTCATCTTACAAAAGGTTGCTCGACATTTACAGCTCAACTCCAAAAACTATCGATGCTCTTATGAAACTTGAGCTTCCCAGTGGTGTTGAAGTAGAAATTAAAGTGTGAAACCAGTAAAGTAAAAAAGAAATGCAGGGATTAATTGGAAAAAAGGTAGGAATGACCTCCATTTTTGATGAAAATGGAAAGAACATTCCATGTACGGTTCTGCAGGCTGGTCCATGTGTCGTTACACAGATCAAGACAATGGAAAGAGACGGCTACTTTGCTGTACAGTTAGGTTTCGAAGATAAAAAGGAAAAGCATACTACAAAGGCAGAAATGGGCCACTTCAAAAAGGTAAACACAACTCCGAAAAGAAAAGTTGTTGAGTTTCTTGGTTTTGAGGAAGGTCAGCTTAAAGAAGGAGAAGTTGTAACAGCTTCACTTTTTGAGTCAGAAAGTATTGTCGATGTAAGAGGCTGGTCAAAAGGAAAAGGATTCCAGGGTGTAGTAAAACGTCACGGTTTTGCCGGCGTTGGAGGACAGACCCACGGACAGCATAACAGGGGCAGGGCACCCGGATCTCTTGGTGCATCATCGTTCCCTTCAAGAGTATTGCCAGGCATGAGAATGGCAGGCCGTACCGGAGGAAATCAGGTGATGGCTATGGATATGAAAGTTGTGAAGCTTATGGCTGACAATAATATATTAATTGTAAAAGGATCAGTCCCGGGTCCAAGAGGTGGTTACGTAATAATTACAAAATAATGGAATTAGCTATTCTTAATATTAGTGGTAAGGAAACCGGAAGAAAAGTCAATCTTGACGATTCAATTTTCGGTGTGGAACCTAACGACCATGCCATATATCTGGATACAAAACAGTACCTGGCCAATCAGAGGCAGGGTACTCACAAATCCAAGGAACGTGGTGAGGTAGCTGGTAGTACCAGGAAGATTAAAAAGCAAAAAGGTACAGGTACAGCCCGTGCCGGAAGCATCAAGAACCCTTTGTTCCGTGGAGGAGGTCGTATGTTTGGACCAAAACCAAGGTACTATGGTTTCAAGCTGAATAAAAAGGTCAAACAACTGGCCAGAATATCAGCACTTTCATATAAAGCGTCAGCAAATAATATTATTGTACTTGAAGATTTCTCTTTTGAGACTCCTAAAACCAAGGAAATCATCAAAATGACAAATAACCTGAATATTGCAAATAAAAAATCAGTATTTGTTTTACCAGAACAAAATAATAATATATATTTGTCATCCCGAAATGTACAAGGGGTTGAAGTCGTAATAGCCAGTGAGTTAAGTACTTACAAGATAATGAGAGCTTCAACATTGATACTTGTCGAGAGCGCAGTTGACGTTTTGCAGGCAACATTTGAAAACTAGTAAACTTTGAGTGATGAATATTTTACTTAAACCTATAGTAACGGAAAAGATGACAAGCCAGGGCGATAAATTTAATCGCTACGGTTTCTTCGTTGCCCGAAATGCAAATAAGTTGCAGATTAAGAAAGCTGTTGAAGAACTGTACAGCGTTACAGTTGATTCGGTTAACACCATGCGCTACGGCGGCAAGGTAAAAACGCGTAACACAAAATCAGGACTTCTTGTTGGTAAAACAGCGGCTACAAAGAAAGCTGTTGTTACGCTTGCAGAAGGAAACAAGATTGATTTCTATAGCAATATTTAATAACGATCACAAGTGCTACGCCGGAAAAATCGCTACTTCGTCCGATTAAGAGATCAGGCGGAAGGAATGGTGACGGCAAAATGACAATGAGATATGTTGGAGGCGGTCATAAGAAGATGTACAGACTAATCGATTTCCTGAGGGAGAAAGATGGTATGCCTGCAACGGTAAAAACTATTGAATACGATCCTAATCGTACATCAAGAATTGCACTCGTTGTATATAAAGATGGTGAGAAAAAATATATTGTAGCACCAACCGGTCTTCAGGTCGGTCAGACTGTAATGTCTGGAAAAGAGGCCTCTCCTGAAATCGGAAATACCTTGTTTTTGAGTGATATTCCTCTCGGAACAATCATTCATAACATTGAATTGAAACCAGGAAAAGGCGGAGCAATTGCACGCAGCGCAGGAACATACGCGCAGTTATCAGCACGTGAAGGTAAATACGCAACTATAAAGCTTCCTTCAGGTGAGAGCAGAATGATTCTTACTACCTGCAAGGCTACTATTGGAACTGTATCTAATGCTGACCACAATCTTGAAAGATCGGGTAAGGCAGGCCGTTCACGCTGGCTGGGTGTACGTCCACGGGTAAGAGGTGTTGTTATGAACCCGGTCGATCACCCGATGGGTGGTGGTGAAGGAAGAGCATCCGGCGGACATCCACGTTCACGCAAGGGGATTCCTTCAA
>JFJP01001962.1_pt1 | contig 19332 bp, 14 predicted proteins | sample 431651 | NCBI WGS metagenome assembly JFJP01 (sample SAMN02602958, study PRJNA72255) | Microbial mat metagenome, whole genome shotgun sequencing project. | biome: fresh water; feature: sink hole; material: water; isolation source: purple microbial (photo- and chemosynthetic) mats found in...
ATTTTCGAACAGGACAAGTGCGCGCCGAAGCAGGTTTCGGTTGTGTGCCGTGGTCAGCAACTGCCCGGTGTCGTCGGTCACGCAGAACTCGGTCGCAAAAACTTGATGGATCAAGGATTCATCATCAATCACATGATCGTTGATGGGCACAAATTCATAGAGGCGCATGGCATCACTCCCAAGGAAGGGTTGCCGGACTCTGCATAAATCAGGTTGCATGAAAATGAACACACTGTTTCAAGCGTGTGATTATTTTGTCCACCAGGTTCTATCGGTGGATGAACGCTGTTTATGTTCGAAATCTCGTATCGGCTATACCCAAAAACCGGCAGTTGACCGCGTTGTAGGAGCGTCCGCTTGCGGCGCGAGCCTGTGAAATCGGCCCGCAAGCGGAGCCTCCTACAACTTAACCGCATTACCTGACGGGTGAATTGAGAAATCGGCCGCTCGCCAGCATTCGCAATGCTTCTCGGCGACGAATCTGCCGCCAACAGCGGCTTCGCAACCAGCACGGCCGTACCTTGTCACCCCTGCAGCCGCACCCCCAGACCAGCCGCAATCAAATCCAGCGTCACCTGTGCCGACTCGTAGTCGAGCTGGCTGATGTGGCGCATGAGTTCCTCGGCAAGCGCCGTTTCTACGTCAGAGTGAAGGCGGTGAGGTTTGCGGCCAGGCGTTGCAACAGGTTGCGCAGGTGTTCCGGGGTCGCGCTTTCGACCGTAGGCGATTGCGGGGCTTGCAGGGTAGCCAGGGCGTCGAGCGTGTGGCGCAGCGCCTGCTGGAACTCGGCTTGCAGGCTGTGCTGACCGACGTGCAGTTCATTTTCGAATCGCCGCCCGAGTGCGGACAATTCGGCTGCGCCGACGCTTTGCGCCAAGCCCTTGATGGTATGCACCAGTCGCTCGGCGTCCTGCCATTGTCCGGCGGCCAGGCTGGCCTCCAGGCGTTGCGGGGCATCGGCGAAGTCGTTGGAGAAACTTTCGATGATGAGGCGCAGCAGTTGCCAGTCGTTATCCAGGTTGAAAACCGCGCTGGCGATATCCAGGCCGGGAATTTCGAACGCGTCACTGGAGGTCATGGCGGCGTGCTGTATCACCCTGCCAGAAGTTGAAATTCGGGCTTGTGGCGGCACCCATTTCAACAGCTCGGCAAGAAGAACGCGGGCGTCGATCGGCTTCGCGACGTGCGCGTTCATGCCGGCCTTTTGAGTGGCTTGACGATCATGTGTCATGGCGGCGGCGGTCATCGCGATAATCGGCAGATCGACCCCCTTGTCCAGACCGCGAATCAGTCGGGTGGCTTCAAAACCGTCCATCACCGGCATCTGCAAATCCATCAATACCGCGTGGTAATCGTTCGCCGCAACCTTATCGACCGCCTCGCGGCCATTGTTGGCGACGTCGAAACTGAGCCCCATTTTGGTGAGGAAGCCGGTGGCGACCAGTTGATTGGTCGGGTTGTCTTCCACCAGCAGAATTCGCGCGCCGTGGATCGGTCGTGAGAGTTCGTACAGATCCTGGGTTTGCAATGCCGTCCGCCCGCCTGCATCGATGAGGACGTTGCCCTGAATGCCGATGAGGGTGTCGTACAAGTGCGATGCGGTGATCGGTTTGCTCAGGATCGCATCCAGCTTGCAGCTTTTACCAATGTCCGCCACATGATCCTGGCCGTAGGCGGTCACCATCACCACCATGGGCGCGCGCACCGACTTCTGCTGCTCGGTCAGGGTCTGAATTCGTTCGACCAGCTCGAGTCCGTCCATGCCGGGCATTTTCCAGTCGATCAGATACAGGTCGAAGGGTTGTTGCCTGGCTTCCGCATCCTTCAGGCATTGAAGCGCGGCCTGGCCGCTGTCGGCCAAGGTCGGCTGAAACGACCATGAAGTCAGAATGCCGCGCATGATTTCGAGCGAAGTTGCGCTGTCATCCACCACCAGTACGCGCATGCCGCGCAGGCTGTCACGCGGGCGGTTCGGGTGCAGTTCACCGCTACGCCTCTGCAAGCACAGATTGAAGCTGAAATCGCTCCCTTTGGCGGGCGTGCTGCTGACCTGGAAGCGGCCACCCATCATTTCAACCAGGCGCTTGCTGATCGCCAGGCCAAGTCCGGTGCCGCCATATTTGCGCGTGGTGGAGGTGTCCGCCTGGCTGAACGAAGTGAACAGGCGGCCGAGTTGTTCTTCGGTCATGCCGATACCGGTATCACGGATGCTGAAGCGCAGTTCGATATCGTTGTTCTCTCCCAGCGTGTGGCGCACCACGATGGTGATCTCGCCCTGCTCGGTGAATTTGAGCGCATTGCCGACCAGGTTGTTGAGCACTTGCGACAAGCGCAGCGGGTCGCCGCGCAGCAGGCAGGGCAAATCAGGGTCGATATCAAAAATCAGCTCGACACCCTTCGACTCCGCCCCGACCGAGAACAGGTTGGTCAGGTTGTCGAGCAATTCATCGAAGTTGAATTCCACCTGTTCCAGTTCCAGATGCCCGGCCTCGATCTTGGAGTAGTCGAGGATGTCATTGAGAATGCCGAGCAAGGCGCGCGACGAGCCCAGCACCTTGCTGACGTAATCCTCCTGTTTGCGGTCCAGTCGGGTATCCATGAGGAGTTGCGAGAGGCCGATGACGGCATTCATGGGGGTGCGGATTTCGTGACTCATATTGGCCAGGAAATCGCTCTTCGCCCGATTTGCTGCCTCGGCTTGTGCGCGCGCATCCTGCAACTCGGCCTCGTAGCGTTTTCGCTCCGACACATCGAACACCGCCGCCAGCACGAACATATCGCCGCCCAGACGCACCGCCTTCAGGCCGACTTCAATCTGGATCAGGTTTCCCTGCTTGCCAATACCTTGCAGGTCGCGCCCTGCCCCCATGTTTCGCGCGCCGGGATCTTGCAGGTAAGCAGCACGGAACGCCCGGTGTGCTGCGTGTTGCGCTTCCGGCAACAGTACTTCCACCGGCAAGCCAAGAAGTTCGCCCGGGGCGTAGCCGAACATGCTTTCCACTTCGGAGTTGGCCAGCATGATCTGGCCATCGGCGTTCACCATCAGCAAGGCGTTGGGCGCGGTTTCGATGATCTTGCGGGTGTGCTCTTCCGCCTCGCTCAGTTCCTGCGTGCGGACATCGACTTGCCGCTCCAGGCCGTCAGTCAGCGATTCCAGGCGGGCGCTCATCTCATTGAACGCGAAACCCAGTTGCTGGATTTCGCGCGGCCCGTTGAAGGTCTCGACCTGAACGCCGATCTCGCCCTTGGCAAGCCGTTGGGTTGCTTCCAGCAAACGTCGCATGGCGCGGATCAAGTTCTCGCTGAACACCCAGGCCAGCAGCGTGGTGAGCATCAGCACAATGGCCAGACCAGTGTAGGTGTCGCGTCGCAACTGCATTACGGGCGCCATGGCTTCGCTGACGTCCATCTTCACCACCATGCCCCAGTGCAGCGTGGATAAGTGTCGCCAGGCCGCCACGACGTCGATGTTGAAGTAGTCACGCGACAAGCCTTTGCCGTTCTGCCCGCTAATCGCCTGCTGCATCGGCATCGCCGCCTGGGTGAGGTTGGCCTGATAGCGAAATGCCGCGTCCGGGATATGGCGCAATGGCCCGGTGTACAAAGCCTGCTCGCCCACGCGCGCGGCGAGCACGGTTTCTCCGGTGATACCCAGGCCATTGCGATCGGCCACCACCGCCTGCAGTTGCTGAAGATTGACCTGCAATGCAATGACCCCAATCAATCGACCTTCGACCACTACCGGTGCCATCAGAAACGACGTCACCTCGCCGTCGGACGGGGTATATCGCTCGAACGGCGTCAGATGGGTGTAAAGCAGGTCGCGGGCGAGACGGAAGCCCAGCGCCAGATTGCTTTTTCGCCAGGGCCCGGAGTTGAGATTGGTCAACTCATCCGACTCCCTGCGCAGGCTCATCAGGACGTTTCCAGTGGCATCCAGCAACAGGGTGTCGTAGTAGTAATCCGCCTCGGCATGGCCAATGAGAATGGCGCGCAGCGTATCCGCTTCAAGCGCATACCGTTCACTCTCCAATCCGTGCGTCGCCGCAGCGACGGCCAGTTGATGCATCATTTTGACCAGTTCGGGATCCGTCGTTTGGCGTTGCACATCACGAAAACGTTCGTTCATGAAGTCATTGATCTGGCTTTCCTTTCTGGCCGCCGTATCCTCCATGTGCTCGATCATGTTGCGGCGCAGCGATTCCTCATAGGTACTCAGGAAATACTGGCTGACGCCCACCAGAGGCAGGACCACGAGGCCAACAAACCCGGCCAGAAGCCAGATGCGCAACGATCTGACGTTGCTGTGGTCGAATTCGCCAACGTGAGTGCTCGGACTCGGGTTCATGGCCGCGCCTCCGGTTGCCGAATCATTTCAGACTGGGCAATCACCTCCCAGGCTTCACGCGTGCGATAGAGCGGAAACGGCTCCGGCCGCAGGGTTTGTCCGAAATCGAAAACCAGATCGAAGCCGCCCTGTGCATTGACCTTGCCGACTCGTATCGACTTCCAGACATGTCGCGTGCGCGCGTCCACCGTCATGACGCCCGAGGGCGCTGCAATACTCTGGCTGGCCACCGCCAGATTGACGACATCCAGATTGGCATTGCCCGCCGCGTTCACCGCCTGCGCCCAAAGTTTGACCCCGTTGTACGCGGCTTCGATCGCATCACTGGTCGGCATTGGCGTTTTCAGGCTTCGTCGCCAGTCACTCACAAAGCGCTGATTGGCCTTGCCCGGCAATTCCTGAAAGTAGCCCCAGGCGGCGTAATGCCGGTCGTGGCCAAATCCAGCCAGCGCCGGCAGGTTGTTGGCATCGACGCTGAACGACATCACCGGTAAATGATTCAGCCCCGCCTGTTGCAGGGCGCGAAAAAAAGCGACGTTGCTGTCGCCGTTGACGGTGTTCAGGATGACGTCTGGCCGAGCAATGCGGATCGCCTCGACCAGGGCAGTGAAATCGTCGCTGCCGAGCGGGCGGTAGGCCTCCCCCACTACCTCGCCAGTTTCGATTTGCACCACATCCCGCATGATGCGGTTGGCAATGCGCGGAAAAACGTAATCGGAACCGGCCAGAAACACGCGCTTGCCGATATTTCTCAACGCCCAGTGGGTGCCGGGAATGATCTGCTGATTCGCCGTGGCGCCGGTGTAGATGATATTGGGCGACTGTTCCAGACCTTCGTACTGAACCGGATAAAACATCAGGTGCTGATTCGATTCCACCACCGGCTTGACCGCTTTGCGACAGGACGACGTCCAGCAGGCAAACAGGACATCGATTTTTTCCTGCTTGATCAGACGATCGGCTTCCTTTGCGGCATGCACGGCGTCTGAACGGCTATCCGCCACCACGACCTCGATCTTCCGCCCGAGCAGGCCGCCGCCGGCGTTAAGCTGATCCACGGCCATACGCACCGCTGCGACCAGTGGCGCTTCATTGGTCGCCATGGTGCCGCTCAACGCATGCACCACACCCACCCGCAGCGGTGAGGAATCGTGCCGCGCACAGGCGGTTAAAAGCAGCATGAGGAAGAGCGTGGCAAGTCCGCGTAGCCCACTTGATCGATTCATCGTCACCTCGAAATTGATCGGACGCAGCCTACAGAGCCGCCGTGCACACCCGGTTTCGGCCTTCCTGTTTGGCGCGGTAGAGCGCCATGTCGGCGGCCAGGAAGAGGCCGCTGACATCGCCGCCCTGCGCCGGCTTCTGGGTTGCGCAGCCAATGCTGACGGTGACCACCGGCGCGCAACTGGAATGTTCGTGCTGAATCTGCAGACCTTCGATTACAACGCGGATACGTTCGGCAATGGCGCGCGCGCCTGCCGAATGGCAACTGGGCAGAATCACGGCGAACTCCTCGCCGCCGTAACGCGCCACAAAGTCGCCCGGGCGCAACTCGGCGCGTTGCAGCGCCTCGCCGATGTGACGCAGACAATCGTCGCCGGCGCCGTGACCGTAATGATCGTTGTAGGGCTTGAAGTGATCGACATCGAACATCAACAACGACAACGGCATGATGTTGCGTGCGGCGCGACGCCACTCGGTGCGCAGGGACTCATCGAAACGCCGCCGGTTGGCGATGCCGGTCAGCGCATCGAAGGAAGCCTGCGCTTCCAGCAGATCGGTCCGCAATTTGAGGTTCAGGTGTGTCCGCACACGCGCAATGACCAACGGCAATTCGAACGGCTTCGGGATGTAATCCACCGCGCCCAGACTGAAGCCGCGCGCCTGATCGGCCACCTCGTTCTTGGCGGTAATGAAGATGATCGGAATGCCGCGTGTCGTCGGGTTTTCTTTCAGATGGCGGCAGACTTCGTAGCCGTCCATGCCGGGCATCATCACATCGAGCAGGATCAGGTCGGGTTTTTCCGTCTTGGCTAAAAACTCCAGCGCCTTGGCGCCGCTGGTGGCGAACTTGATGGTGAAATCAGGCGATAACGCGCCGGCCAGCAGTTCGATATTGGTTGGTGTGTCGTCAATTACATAAATGAAAGGTTGCCGACTTTTGCGCGGCGCAACTGCCGGCGAAATATGCAGCGGCGCCGGCAAGGCCTCGCCGCCAGGGCGCAACGGTTTTTCGCGCAGGTTGTGCTGTCCGGCCAGGTCGAGCACCACGGAACGCTGCAGATCATCAAGATGGCGCAGGACGCTGTCGCGCACATCGAGCAATTCCTTCGCCAGCGCCAGCGCCTGGGTCTGGTTGCCATCCGCGTGCAAACGCACGATTTCCGGACCCAGTTTATGCACATAGGCGTGGGCTTCTTCCAGTTCGATGAACGCGGGCAAATGTCCGTAGCGCGCTTTGCCCTGGTGGTAATACCAGGTTCCGAAGCGGCATTTGTGATGATCGGTCAGTTCGGCCTGCCCCAAGCGCAGCGGGCCGCCCGCAACGTTATCAAGGATGCGGCGAACCCAGCCGATGTGATCGTACTTGGCGACCAGCAAAGGGAAGTCTTCCATCTCCCAAGGAATATCGGCCCACAACGCCCATTGCGGATCAGCTTGGTAAGCAGCCGACCACGCCGGCACTTCCGCCGCCGGCATCGGACGCGCAATGCCAAATCCCTGCGCGATATCGCAGCCCAGGCGCATCAGCATGAGGCCGTGTTCCGCCGTTTCCACGCCCTCCGCCACGACCACGCGACGAAACGCCTTGGCCAGGCTGATGACGCCTTCGACCAGAATCAGGTCGTCGCTGTCATCCAGCAGGTCTTTCACAAAGCTGCGGTCGATTTTCAGTATTTCGGCCGGAATCGCGCGCAGGTAGGCCAGTGAGGAATAACCGGTGCCGAAGTCATCCAGCGAGAAACTGACACCGATTTCGCGGCAGGCTTCCATCACCCGCTGTACATGGTCTGTGTTTTCCAGTGCGGCGGATTCAAGAATTTCGATTTCCAGATACTCGGCGCATGCATCCGGCTCGTCTGCCAGACATTGCTTCAAGGTATCGACGAAATCGGCGCGTTGCAGATGGCGGGCCGCGATATTGATGCTGACATTGATCTCCAGATCCAGCCGCTGCCACGCAACAATCTGCGCCAGCGCCTGGCGGATCACCCAGTTGCCGATGTCGACGATGAGATCGTCATGCTCGGCTTGGGGCAGGAAAACTCCCGGTAACAGCATGCCCGATTCCGGGTGCTGCCAGCGCAACAGGGCTTCCACTCCCACCACCTTGCCGGTGCGCATGTTGACCTTGGGCTGGTAATGCAGCTCCAGTTCACTGTCCGTCAGCGCTTGCGCCAGTCGCGCAAGCAACGGCGACGGCGCGGCGGTTGCCGGTTGATGCGTGGCGTGTGGCAAGGACTCGCGGTTTGCATCGGAAAAGATCGCAACGTAATGCAGCAGTTGGCCGGCGCTGTCAGTCAAAGCATGCAGATCAAGCTGGGTGATAAAGGTCTCGCCACTCTGGCGCTGCGCCAGAACCTGGCCGCACCAGCGCCCGGGGCCGCGCAGCGCCAGAAGCATGTCCTGATACAGTTCGGACGCGGATTGCAATGATTGAAACAACTGCGGCGGCCAGAGAGTTCCCGCTTCGGCGCTGTAGCCGGTCATTTCGGTGACGCCGCGGTTGACATAAACGATGCGGTGACCCGCATCCATGATCATGATCCCGGCGTGGGCGTTATCCAACGCAAGCCCGAGATCGACGGGATGCAACAAAGGCAAGGTGGATCGATAACTCGGCGCTTCCAACCGGTTTTGCATGCGATTTTTTGTCCTTGACTCATCGGGGCCGCCGCGATTGTGGCGAGACTTCCGGCACTAAGCAACCGAAGTGGTGATGCAGATTATTCCATTGCCACCAACTCCAATGCATTGCCATCCGGGTCGCGCACGAACAAGGCGCGACGGCCAGACTGGCTGAGCGTGTAGGAAAAACCTGCGGTATCCAGGCTTGCTTTCAGCGCGTCGAAATTGTGGACGCCCAACGCGGTATGGCGATCGCGGCCGCCATGCGATGGTCTTTCGCTGACCGGGTCCGGATTCGGCAGGCAGATCAGGTGAATCTGCGCCGCGCCGATGTCGTACCAGATGCCGGTAAACGACATCTCCGGCCGCGCCGGACTGGGTTTCAGGCCGAGCACGCTTTCATAAAACCGGCGCGACTGCGCCAGATCGGCGACCAGTAGCGAGGCATGCAGCAGGCTGACGATTTCAAACATGGGGCTTCTCCGATTTTTGCTCAAGTTGGCCGGAAAACAGGGTCGCGGCGACGATCATTGCGCCGCCGATCCATTCCCGCGGATCCATCATTTCATCCGCCAGATAGCGGCTGGCGATGGCGGCAACCACCAGTTCACTCAACAGGATGACGATGGCCCGATTCGCTGGCGTGCGCGCGAGGCCGTATTGCACGGTGAACGTGGCGAGCAGCAGCGCGAGAGCAATGCCAAGCACCAGCCACCAACCCTGGAGGTCGAGCGTCAACACGATCTGCGGTGAACTGCCTTCATGCATCGCATACAGCGCCGACAAGACCGCGACGCCGGCAAAAACGGCGAGCGAGCGCAGCGCGATCGGCGCCGAACTGATTTTTCGGGTCAGCACATTGGTCAACGCGAAACCGACGCCGGCCGATAGTCCGAGCCATTCAGCGGCATTGGTCGGCAGCGGCAAGCCGCCGGATTTTGACAACATCACATAGGCGCCGGCGAGCGACAGGCCGATCACCGCGTAGGCCATGCGACCGGCCTTTTCGGCCAGCAGCAGACGCGCGAAAAACACCGTCCACAAAGGCGCCAGATAAAACAGCAGCAGAACTCGCATTACCTCGCCGTGGATCACCGCCAGCACATAAGCCAGATTGGTCCAGCCGGCAGCGAACGCCAGCGCCAGCAGCAGGCCGCGTTCGGAGCGCTCGAACAGGCGGCGTCGATCGACCAGCAGCAGCAACACCGGCAAACCGACCAGATAGGTCAGCAGCGAGGCCACGCTGCCGGAAATCCCCGCCTCTTCCAGCAAACGGTAGGGATACCAGACCAGGCCCCAGACCGTGGCGGCGAGGATCAAGCTGAGCGGGGCCAGTATGGATGACGAAAGCATATAATTCACGGCTCAAAAAATTCAGGATGCGCAAGGACTCATCGATGAATCCCCGCCTCAATCAACTCCAACCTTATCCCTTCCAGAAACTGCGCGAATTGTTCGCGGGGGTGACGCCGAATCCGGCATTTTCCGCGATCAACCTGTCAATTGGCGAACCCAAGCACGCCACGCCGGAGTTCATCAAGGAAGCGCTGACCAACAATCTGCATGGCTTGTCGAATTATCCCGTGACGCAGGGTTCAGAAGCGTTGCGCGAGGCCATCGCCGACTGGTGTTTGATGCGCTATGACGTTGACCTGGACCCGGCAACGCAGATTCTGCCGGTGAACGGTAGCCGTGAAGCGCTGTTTTCGTTCGCTCAGGCGATTATCGACCCGACCAAACACGTCAAACGGGTGCTTTCGCCGAATCCGTTCTACCAGATCTATGAAGGCGCTGCGCTGCTCGCCGGCGCCAAGCCGTATTTCCTGAATACCTTGCCGGAAACCGGCTACCGGATGGATCTGGCGGCCATTCCGGAAGATTTGTGGGAAACCGTGCAACTGTTCTACGTCTGCTCGCCCGGCAACCCGACCGGCAAAGTGCTTGGACTGGACGACTGGCGCGAGATTTTTGAACTCGCCGACCGGCATCAGTTCATCGTCGCCGCCGACGAGTGCTATTCCGAAATCTATTTCCATGAAGGCCAGCCGCCACTTGGCGCGCTGACCGCCGCCAAGCAACTTGGTCGCGGCCAGGAACGGCTGGTGATCTTCAACAGCCTGTCGAAACGTTCCAACGTACCCGGCCTGCGCTCAGGTTTTGTCGCCGGCGATGCTGACGCCATCAAGCAATTCCTGCTTTACCGCACCTACCACGGCAGCGCGATGAATCCGGCGGTGCAAGCTGCCTCCACCGCTGCATGGCAGGACGAAGGCCACGTGCACGAGAACCGCCGCATGTACCGCGAAAAGTTCGCCGCTGTGATGCCAATGCTGAAAGACGTGCTGCAGTTCGACGCGCCGGATGCCGCCTTTTACCTCTGGGCTAAAGTGCCGGGCGGGGAGGTGGCTGGCGTGGATGAAGCCAAAAGCGACGCCGCCTTTGCCCGCGAGTTATATCGGGAAAAACACGTCACCGTACTGCCTGGCTCCTACCTGGCGCGGGATGCGAAAGGCATCAATCCGGGCCAGGGTTATATCCGGATTGCACTCGTCGACGGGTTGGAGCAATGCGTCGAGGCGGCGCAGCGGATTGTGGATTTCATCAAGAAGTAATCTTTATCTATCAACAAGTAGCAAGAACAACCTAAAGGAAATTGACATGCAAGAACTGCAACAAATCATCGAAGAAGCCTTTGAACGCCGCGCTGATATCACACCGCGCAATGTCGAACCCAAGGTCAAGGATTCCGTCATGGCGGTGATGGACTTGCTCGATTGCGGCCAGTTGCGCGTCGCCGAACGCACCGAAGGGCAGAACTGGGTCACCCACCAGTGGATCAAGAAAGCCGTGCTGCTTTCATTCCGGCTGGAAGACAACGCCTTCATCAAGGGCGGTTTCACCAATTACTACGACAAGGTGCCGAGCAAGTTCGCCGACTTCAACAGCCGCGATTTCCGCGAAGGCGGTTTCCGCGTCGTGCCGCCCGCCTCGGTCCGCAAGGGTTCCTACATCGCCAAGAACGTCGTGCTGATGCCGTCCTACGTCAACATCGGCGCCTATGTCGATGAAGGCACCATGGTGGACACCTGGGCCACGGTCGGCTCCTGCGCCCAGATCGGCAAGAACGTGCACCTGTCCGGTGGCGTCGGCATCGGCGGCGTGCTGGAACCGGTGCAGGCCGGCCCGACCATCATCGGCGACAACTGCTTCGTCGGCGCGCGTTCGGAAGTGGTCGAAGGCGTTATCGTGGAAGACAACAGCGTGATTTCGATGGGCGTCTACATCGGCCAGTCGACCCGCATCTACAACCGCGAAACCGGCGAAATCACCTACGGCCGCATTCCCGCCGGCTCCGTGGTGGTCAGCGGCAATCTGCCCTCGGCGGATGGCAAGTACAGCCTGTACTGCGCGGTGATCGTGAAGCAGGTCGATGCCAAGACCCTGAGTAAGGTCGGCATCAACGAGTTGCTGCGCGGCATCTGATCAAGAACACTGATCTATTGTCGTTTGGTCAGTTGCTGACCTGGATTGCGGGGAAGTAAACGGGCTCACTTGAAAGCCGTGAACTCCCCGCTGTCGCCCAAGTGCCCAAGTGGTTTCAGTTTTCAGATCACGCAAGCTGGCGCAAGCACAAAATCATCTCTCCCTGAAGCAGTAACCAATAAATACATATACTTGTGAATCACAATTAATGTAACCGATAAGGGGTTATGGGTTGCATTTTACGCTGCAGTTTTGTTTTCTTATTCGCATAAATCTCGTATTGATTAATAAAATAATGATAAACATTGCCATTTTTTATCATTTAATTAACAATGCGTTTGTGTGCTTTTGCCGATCTTGACAGTTCTTGATGCAACTGACCGGCGAGTATCATAAGTTACTAATATAACGAACCGAATGAGACTGCCATGTTCACCCAGATCAACTCGACACCAGAATCCAGCGGCCGGCCCAGCGTCCACTCGAAAGTCCCCCCCTATCCAGGCCAGCAGCTTGATCAGTCTGAAACGCGCAAGCTGCTGAGCAGCATCAAGATTCCGCCGCAACCCGAAATCGTCATGGCGCTGATGCACGAGAAAAGCAGCGATGATCCCGACATCCAGAAAATTTCACGCTTGATCAGCAATGACGCCGGCATCGCCGCCGCCGTGTTGAAGACGGTCAACTCACCGTTTTATGCCTTGAATCGCAAGATCACTTCCGTTCAGCAGGCGGTTTCCGCGCTGGGCATGAAGAATATCGGCTCGTTGGTGATGGGCTTGGCGTTGCGCAACAGTGTGCCGGTCAAGGGCATGGATCATTACTGGGAAACCACCAACCGTACTGCCGAATATGCGGTGATGCTGGCCCGCCAACTTGGCCTGCGCAATATCGATGAAATCCAGCTTTATGTCCTGTTTCATGACAGCGCCATGCCTTTGCTGCTGCAACGCTTTCCGGATTATCTCGATACCATGAAGCGAATTCCCGACACTCCGTGGATTCAAATTACCGAGTTGGAAGATAGCCGTCACAACACGAATCACGTCGCGGTGGGTGGCTTGCTGGCCCGCAACTGGGGGTTGCCGGACAAGGTGCGCGAAGCGATCCAGTGGCATCACGACACCAGCGTGTTCGATGGCGAAATGGTCAGCAACGAAATTCGCACGTTGATTGCCGTTGGCCACGTCGCCGATCACATCCAGGAAATGACTTCCCGACAATTGAATGAATGTTCCTGGGAAGCTTTCGGCGATTCCTGCCTGAAACATCTGATGCTGGGCGAAACCGAACTGCAGGATTTCATCGACGCCGCCCTGGAACAGTTGGAAGCCGCCGCAAGTTGAGTACTGGCTGGCAATTCTGGATCGATCGCGGCGGCACCTTCACCGATATCGTCGCCCGGCGTCCTGACGGTCAACTGCAACAACGCAAGCTCCTGTCCGACAATCCCGAGCAATACCCGGATGCCGCCATCGCCGGCATTCGTTTGCAGCTCGGTCTGGCGCCGGCTGAGGCCATACCTGAAGGCGTGATTGAAAGCGTCAAGATGGGCACCACAGTCGGCACCAATGCACTGCTGACTCACAACGGCGAGCCTGTCGTGCTGGTCACCACGACAGGTTTCGGCGATGCGCTGACCATTGGCGATCAGGCGCGGCCGGACATCTTCGCGCTCGATATCCGCAAGCCAGCACCACTGCATTCTCGCGTCATCGAAGCAAATGAGCGCATCGCGGTCGATGGCGCGATCCTGCAAACCCTCGACGAAGCCGGCCTGTTGCAGGCGCTCACCGCAGCCCGTGGTGACGGTTTCCGCGCCTGCGCCATCGCTTTTCTGCATAGCTGGAAAAATCCGGCGCACGAACTGCGCGCAGGTGCACTCGCCCGCGCTGCCGGTTTCAGTCAGATCAGCCTGTCGCATCAAGCCAGCCCATTGATCAAATTCGTGCCGCGTGCGGAAACCGCTGTGCTCGACGCTGCCTTGTCGCCACCGGTTCGGCGCTATGCCGATCAGGTGGCCGCCGCCCTGCCCCGCGACGTCAAGCTGGAGTTCATGCAATCGAACGGCGGCCTGACCGATGCGGCGCATTTCCAGGGCAAGGACAGCGTGTTGTCCGGGCCAGCCGGCGGTCTGATCGGCATGGCCAAGGTCGGCCTGGCGGCGGGGTTCGACAAGTTGATTGGCTTCGACATGGGTGGCACTTCGACCGATGTTTCCCTGTTCTCCGGCGAGTTTGAACGTAGTCTGGACACGCGTTTGGGTGGCAAAGGCGCGGGGCATCGCATCCGCGTGCCAATGCTCGGCGTGCATACCGTCGCGGCTGGCGGTGGCTCGATCCTGCACTTGGACGGTGAGCGTCTGCTGGCCGGCCCCGCATCCGCCGGCAGCCTGCCTGGCCCAGCCTGTTATCGGCGCGGCGGCCCGCTGACGGTAACTGATGCCAACCTGCTGCTCGGCCACCTGCAGGCCGATTTCTTTCCCGCCGTGTTCGGCCCGCATGCTGATCAACCGCTCGATGCCGATGTGGTACGCGCCGCCTTCGCTGAACAGGCCGCAAACCTCAATTCCACCCTGAATCTGGCTTACAGCCCGGAACAACTGGCCGCCGGCTATCTCGACATCGCCGTCGAGCACATGGCCGACGCCATTCGCCATATCACCCTGGCACGCGGCGTCAATCCAGCCGACTTCACGCTGGTCGGGTTCGGCGGCGCCGGCGGCCAGCACGCCTGCGCCGTGGCGGCCCGACTGGGTATCCGGCAAGTGCTGATTTCGCCGTTTGCGGCGGTGTTGTCGGCGTATGGCATTGGGTTGGCTGAGCGGCGAGAAGTCCGCCAAACGCCGGTAGAACAACCGCTCGCCGATGTGATCGGTAGGTTGGGCAAAGCGGAGCGTGCCCAACATTCCACACTCCGAGGTTGGGCACGCTCCGCTTTGCCCAACCTACTTGATAACGCCGACGGCGTTAGACATCGCGCCTTGCTGCGTTACGCAGGCGCCGACACTGTGCTGACTGTTGCATTGAGCGAACCAGATGCAATGCGCGCCGCCTTTCACGCCGAGCACCGCGCCCGTTTCGGTTTTGCCGACCCCGCGCGCGAACTAATCTGCGTCGCACTGGAAAGCGAAACGGTCAGCGGCGGTGGCGAGACGCAAACGTTGGCTGATTTGCCCATCACTCCATCCGCGCCGCTTGCCTCACGTTCTGTTTTTTTCGCTGACGCCTGGCACGCTGTTCCCGTGTACCAACGCGAACACATTGCGGTTACGCAGACGTTGACTGGCCCGGTGCTGATCGTCGAAGCCGGCTCGACGCTGGTCGTCGAACCTGGCTGGCGTGTCTCGCTGACCAAGCGCGGCGACCTGCTGCTGACCTCGGCAAGCGCCAACCAGCGCCGCCCCGATCCCGCACGTCCGGACCCGACCTGGCTGACGCTGTTCAACCGCCGTTTCATGAGCATCGCCGAAGACATGGGCCGTGCGCTGCAGAACAGCGCCCGCTCGGTGAACATCCGCGAACGGCTGGACTTTTCCTGCGCATTGTTCGACGCCGCCGGCAACCTGATCGCCAACGCGCCGCATATCCCGGTGCATCTGGGCAGCATGGGCGATTCAGTGCGCGCCATCCTGAATGCGTTCGGCGCCCAACTGCGGCCGGGCGATGCCTGGCTGATCAACTCGCCCTACGCCGGCGGCACGCATCTGCCGGACATCACCGTGGTGTCGCCGATCTTCAGCGAAGATGGCCGCACGCTGCGCTACTTCACCGCCAGCCGCGCACATCACGCCGATGTCGGCGGCATCAGCCCGGGATCGATGCCGGCCAACAGCCGCCATATTGACCAGGAAGGCTGTCGATCCGACGGGCTGTTGATCGTGCGCGACGGCCGCCTGCTGGATGCTGAAGTACGCGCTTGGCTGACCAGCAACACTGAGCCAGCCCGCAATCCCGAGCAGAATCTGGCCGACCTCGCCGCTCAGGCCGCCGCCAACACGCTGGGCGAGCGACGCATGCGGCAACTGGAAGGCGAAGTCGGCGCCGAAGCGGTAGCCGCCTATATGGGTTTCGTGCAGGACAACGCCGAGGCGGCGGTGAAACGCTTGCTGAGCCGTTTGCATGACGGTGCATTCACGTTGCCGCTGGACGATGGCAGCAAAATTGCGGTTTCGATTCAAATCGACGCGACCGCCCAGCGCGCCTGCATAGATTTCTCCGGCAGCAGCCCGCAACAGCCGGGCAACCTCAACGCGCCGGCCAGCATCGTGCATTCCGCCGTGCTGTATGTGTTCCGCACGCTGATCGACAGCGATATTCCGCTCAATGCCGGCGTGCTGCGGCCGCTCGACATCCTTCTGCCAACGGCCTCGCTGTTGAATCCGGTTTATCCAGCTGCGGTCGTCGCCGGCAATGTGGAAACCTCGCAGAACATCGTCGATGCGCTCTACGGCGCACTCGGCGCGCTGGCCGCCAGCCAGGGCAGCATGAACAATTTCAGCTTCGGCGACGGCCAGTATCAGTATTACGAAACGGTCTGTGGCGGCGCCGGCGCCGGACCGGGCTTTGCCGGTGCCAGCGCGGTGCATAGCCACATGACCAATTCGCGCCTGACCGACCCGGAAGTGATGGAACTCAACTTCCCGGTGCGGCTGGAACGCTTCGGCATCCGCCAAGGCTCCGGCGGCGCGGGGAAATTCCCCGGCGGCGATGGCGTCGAGCGCCGGATTCGTTTTCTCGCGCCGATGCAGGCGAATCTGCTCGCCGTGCGGCGGCACGTCGCCCCCTTCGGCATGGCTGGCGGCGCGGATGGCAAGACCGGCCGGCAATGGATCGAGCGCGCCACGGGCGAGGTCGAACAACTGCCCGGCATCGCTCAATTCCAGCTTGCAGCTGGTGATGTCTTTGTCCTGCAGACACCTGGCGGCGGCGGCTTTGGCGGCGATGAGCAACACCTGGGAAATTTCAACGCCGCTTAGCGAAACTCGGCCAACATGGTCGCTTCACGCGCACGTTTGATCTTCAGCCGTGTTGTTGGCACCGGCGCCAAACGTCGATCCGTCTGAGCCTGCAAACTGATTTTTTCCGCACCGCCACGTGGCACTTGCGCCATCGGCTGGTTGCTGACGCCCTGCCCCGCCACCTGGGTTGCCGCAATGAATAAAAGCACTGCAAGTTGTTCCGAGAACATGTTGAGCCTCCATCGGGTTGACCGGCACGCGCCGGATGATGTGAAGGCTAGAGATCGCCCCGCCGTCTCGTTAGCAACCGGGTTGCAACCTGGACGGCCAACCCGGTTTGAACCGGCAGACCAACCAGGTTGGTTGTCACGCTATGCTTCAGCCGTCTATGCTGAACTCACACTCGCCACGGAGGACACGCCATGCCTTACCTGCAGGAACAATGGAATAGCCACGGTCGCCAGCTCAGCCCGCTGCGTCGCTACAGCAGCCAGCGCGAATTCGAAGCCGACTGGATCGGCTCGCTGCGGCGGCGCTACAGCCTGTCGCAGGAAGCGCTGGCGGTACTCGCCAATGTCTCGGTGACCACCGTACAGAACTGGGAAAACCCGCAAAGCAGCAAGAGCATCGCGCCGCACAACCAGGATCGATTGCGCGATATCGAGCGCGATTTATGGATCAAATCGCATGTCACGCTGCTTGAGCCCTGCCCGCCTTTCCTGCGCGCACTCTATGATCTGCTCAGTTCGAACAAGGACAGCAGTGCACAAGGCCTGGCCGAATACCTGATCGGCAGCATGCCGGAACACGACCCGGAACGGCCACGCCTGCTGCACTGGGCCGGCCTCGCCCACAGCATCGCCGACCCGGTTTCGAGCAAGGCGCGCGAGTATCAGAATGCCGCGCTGAAAGCGCTCGGCAAGAGCAAGACCCCGCTCGCTGCAGCAGTGGAAAACGAAATTCTTGGCAGCCAGTTCGAAGATCTGATGACCCAGGCGCCCGGCCCGGAACGCCAGGAAACAGGCCGCCATCTGCTTGCCGCCTGCGAACGACTGTATCAACGCGATCATCAGGCCGCCTACAAATGGAATGCGCTGGAAGTGGCTTGCCGCACACCGCTGCCGGCGGCCACGCAATACGACCTGCTGGGCGAATTGAATCAATTGCTCGGCGAAAACGCCGTCCGTCGCAAGATTCAATCCGACGACGCCTATGAAGCGCTGCGCACCGCGCCGGTCGGTTCAGCCGCGTTGAATTGAGGGGGGACGCAACATGACAACCCGCTTCAATTCCATCCTTGGTCGCCTTGCCCTGCTGGCTTGCCTGAGCCTGAGCGGTTTGGCGCATGCGAGTGTGCCACCTGCCTCGCAAAACCTGGTCGCGGCTCAGCAAAGCGTCAGCACCACCCTGGCCTGGCAGCGCGTCGGCTCACCGCTCAGTCTTAACGCCTGAAATCTGCCGCCCAATGTCGGCGGCAGACGTAGGATGGGCCAAGCGCAGCGGGCCCATCAACGCGCAACGACAGATGGGCCCGCTTCGCTTGGCCCATCCTACCCGGGTGAAAGCCGCTGAAGGTTCAATCCACCCTCAAACTGCTGCCCAATGTCGGCGGCAGGCGCGGCAGGGTGATGGCCGGGAACTCGCCGGTCAACGCGTGCAGGAACGCGATGATGTCGGCGGCCTGCGTATCCGTCAGCGCCACATTCATTTGCGCCGCCGCCATCACGCGCACGGCCTGCTCCAGCGTCGGTACCGCGCCGTTGTGGAAGTACGGCGCGGTGAGCGCGACATTGCGCAGCGTCGGCACCTTGTATTTATGCCGGTCCGACTCGCGGCCGGTGGCGGCAAAGCGGCCGCTGTCCTCGCGCAGGCGGTATTGATCGACGAAATCGCCATCATGAAACGGGAAGACAGCGAAGTGTCCGCCCGGTTTGCGCGGTCCGCCGAACAGGGGTTCCTGGTGGCAACCTGTGCAACCCAGCTGATCAAACTGCTGCAGGCCGCGCACCTGTTGCACCGTCATCGCGCCGGCATCGCCCTGTGCCCAGCGGTCGTAAGGGCTGTTCGGCGTGATCAGCGTGCGCTCGAAGGCGGCGACCGCCCTGGCGGCGTTGTCGATGCTGACTGGTTCCTTGCCGAGTTCGATCCTGGCGGCGCTCATCGGGTTGTCGCTCGGAACAGAACGGCGAGAAAAAGATATGCCTGCAGTGAGCCGACGCAAGCGGGGGCGGCAAGGATGAATAGATTTAACCTAAATCCGGCAGTTGGTGGTGTTGTAGGAGCGTCCGCTTGCGGCGCGAGCGTTGCGGGATCGGCCCGCAAGCGGAGCCTCCTACAGCGTTTTCCACCTCACCCGACAGGTGAATGGGGAAATCGGCATCTCGCCAGTATCCATGCGGCTTCATGGAGAAAAATCCGAACTCAACTGAAGTTTCCAGGTTTAATCGGATCATGGTCGCACTCAAAAAAATGCCCGGCTCACCTTGCGGATTGGCCGGGCAAAACGAGGAGACAAGGTGATCCGCCGGTTCCTGCGGCAAGGCAGGAACCGGCGGACAGGCGCGTCAGCGCTGCGCCAGATTTCGGATTTCCACCACTTTTAACGCGGCGTCGTAAGTGCGTGATAACGCTTTCATTTCCACCGTCGGGACGATGATCGCCTTGTCACCGAGCAGCTTGTCAGCCACTTTCT
>JFJP01018647.1_pt1 | contig 19332 bp, 16 predicted proteins | sample 431651 | NCBI WGS metagenome assembly JFJP01 (sample SAMN02602958, study PRJNA72255) | Microbial mat metagenome, whole genome shotgun sequencing project. | biome: fresh water; feature: sink hole; material: water; isolation source: purple microbial (photo- and chemosynthetic) mats found in...
GAGCAAGAAGTCGAGAGGAAAGTCGAAGGATCGTTGAGAGTTGTTCTGTGGTTTCTTCTCCCCCCCCATCATCTTTTTCAATCAGTACCTAAATTGACCGGCGCCCTTTGGTGCTTGCCCTCGATTTGAGAGACGATTGATCTTCCCTACTCTTCTTTTCTGTGTGTGTATTGCCTCGCCCCGCGACGTCAACGGACGGAATATCTATGTGAAAACCAGTGCGATCTATGACGTGAAGAGAAAACACATTCGTGTGATAAAGGTGGGCGGGTGTTGCGGCTCGGATCCTGTCGCATTCGTCTTTCCCTAGCACACCAACTTCATCGTGCCATCTATGATGGCAGTCACGTTTCGTGTCGTCCTGGTTGGTAGCGTGTGTTTTGTAAGTTGACAGTCAAGGAGCATGGCGTTTGCGGTCTGGAACACTCATCGAGACGCAGCCCGAGCTGATTATCGATGAGTGTGAGCTTTCGAAACCCGGGGATCCCGGAATAGAAGCCTGGAAGCGTCGAACGTATGTGCTCAATCGAGATGCTATGCACATGGAAAAACAAGTCAACTGGTGCACGATGAGAACTGGAGATGAAAAAATCCGTCTGTTGAAATACATCCCCCCATGATATTTCGCGATGTTCCCGGCTGGACCAAGCTAAGCATCGTGTGCGTGTGTTGATTCCTCCCTCGAGGTTTGGGTCCTTTCCTTGAGAAACAAATATTTAAATGAAAAACATCGACCTTGTCCTGTCTCTTTTGTTTAGTCCTCATACAATTTGCGGTACAAATCAATCCATCCCTTCTCTTGCACTGTATCAAAAGTTTCGTAGATCCTTCCTGGAAAGTCTTCTTCAGCAGCGGCTATGCGGGAACAGAGTCTGTACTCTTTTGCTCCTCCAAGACCTATGGTGATGTTCTTCCTATGGCGTTCATCTGAATTAATTCGATTCACATACTGCTTTTGCCGTCTGACGACAAGTGCCTGCTCGGCTTGCTCTTCCTTTGTTGGAAGCAGTCTGATCGCGAGCTTCTTCTCGATGTCTCTGAAGTCGGGGGATTCAACAATCTTGCCGACCATTCGGGCTGTTCTTCCGTAGGCAAAACGAGGAGGTTCGTAATTATCTTCGCCGTTCACAAAGAAGTCGCGGAGCCGTTCCCTATATTCCGGGCGTTCGTATGCACCACGGATGTACTCGGACAGGACAGTTGAGGCGTGGTGTCTGAGCCTACCGCAGTCCCTTGCGAATTCACGTTGCTTGTGCTTAATTAAACAAACATCGACATACCTTTCAGTCTCGTGAATAATTCTGATGTGCTGTCCATTGATCTCATCTTTTCTTAGGAGAGTCCTGAGTCTTGCCAGAAATTGGTCCTCATTGTGTATGTCCGGGAAGACATAGACAGAATTCGGGGCTCTTGCTACAACTTCTTCGAGGCAGTATGCAATGCGGGAGTCTAGGGGATACGGAATGTACTTCTTGCTGAATGTTTGATAGGTGCTGTTGTGAGACACTTTGTCATGATTCACGTATGAAAACGCGTAGCCGCCTTCTTCCTCGAGGTCACTGTCGTAGGTCTCTGGTGGCTTGAAGTATCCGTAGTAAACAAAGTTCTCCTTGAATGGAAGGAAAGTTGCGATGTGTGATGGCAATCCATACTTCGAGTCGCCTTCGTAGGTCCAATCTTTTCTGGCCTCTTCCTCAAGTTGGTTCATTGATGTAATGAGTTTGAGGCTGAAGTAGAAAGAAGACCTGAGTGGGTTTTCAATCATGAATGCAAGGAAGAGGCAATTCCTCATCTCCTCCAAGAATTCATCCTCTGTGATGTTCGGATTGTTGGCCCTTGCCATGTGCGCGTCGTAGAGTCGAATCATGTCCGCGTGAGTTACCCAGACTCTACTGAGGACTTCTTCCGCGTTGTTGGTACGAGAATCGAGGTGCTTCTTGTTCCAGAACTTCTCTTTCTTTGTGTAGAAGCGGAACCATCCCATGTGTGATGTCATGTTTGCATCCGGTTGGATTGGTGCACGACCTCGACTCCTCAGCTCGTGTTCTTTCTTTAGGATTTGGTACTCAAAGAAGAAGTACTTGCGGAGAATGCCTGATACTTTGCGCAATGCTTGGAAGTTTTCTGGGTCTCGGGCTAGGGATTGATGGTAAATCAGGCCGTGCACATATGGGACTGACTCATAGTGCGATTCTTCTTGAAGATCGATGTCGTTCTGAAGGAGTGGGAGGATCTCATCTGGGACGTTGTTAACTTTCCTTAGGAGGAGCGACAGTTCTTTCTTATTGTTTGGCGTGAAGTACGACCTCATTCCTGGTGCTACCATGTCTCTGATCTGAGGCCTCGGGTCAGCTTTCTTTAGTGGTGCTGTAGCGTATTTCTTCTCCCTGAATTCTTTCATTCGTCTCTGGATTTCGTCTTCCTCCAGTTGCCTTGCGTTTCTTGGTGGTGGAACTGGAAGATCTTCTTCATTATCTTCGTCAGTGTCAGGAAGGTATTCATTTTCTGAGAGATTTTCTTGTTCGAGTTCTGGGGCGTCTTCTTCATCGGACTCGTAAGGATCCTTGTTCGCCTGCATTCGGATGTAGCGAGTGCGAATAGGTTCGGCTGACTCTTCTTTGTAAGGGAAGTACTCTTGCCAAGGTACATTGAGCTTGTCCTCGAAATAGAGGTCAGCAAAGAGCTTGAAGGCTTCGATCTGCAGAGTGTCCTTGGTTCTTCGATCCTCTATGGCGCGAAGACTTGGGGCACGACCTCGAAGACCCTTCAGATAGTTCATGTAATCCTTTGCAACTTCCTGCTGTTGTTTGATGGTGTAAGGCATCGATATATAAATTAAAGTTTTTTTTATGATTGTTGGTTGTCGTCCACAATTCTTGATTTCCATTTGTTGGTGGTCGGGCAGAGGTAGAGCTGATATTCTTCGATGGTCCTTGGTCGGGGGGAAGTCTGATTTATGTTGATGTAGCGTAGGACTGCAAGAATTCTTCTCCTGGCGGTTGTTCTTGGGGCATTTTCGGGCCTTTGCTGGACACTATTGCGGTACTGACGTCGACTCGCTTCCAGCATCTGCTCTCTGTACTTGATGTAGTGTGGTGAACATTCCTCTTGGGGCTTTCGCGGTGCCATATATTAATTTTTGTCTAGCAGTTCTGAATGCCAAATTCCTGCTTCATCTTGGTAGAGCTGGTACTTATCGATCGTGGTTTGACGGGGTCGCGAAGACTTGGAATTGGTGTATTTGAGAACCTCTGTGCATGCGATACGGAATCGTACTTCCGGGCGAGACCGATACTCTCGCATGTACTCCTGGCAATCCTCTTTGTTCTCATGGTACCTCCTTAATCCGTATTCGATCAGCTCCTTGCGATTCGCGGCGTACCGCTCCGTGGCTTTCCTAAGGCATTCCTCACGATGGGTGCGGTAGTATTTCTGCTTCGATGTCATCTGATTTTTTTCTTCCATATATAAATATTTTTCTGTTTTACTTAAGTGGCGGGGGATGGTCCTGATGTAAATCGTCCCAGAGCTCCTCGTTCTTCTCGAGAATGTCTCCGAGGCGGGAGAGATCATATCCTCGACGGCGCTCTCCCCCGGCAAGACTCTTGCGGGTTATTTCTATGGCACCATTTGTGGCGGTTTCCATTGCTTCTGCTAGAGATTGGGGTGTGATTGGTTTGCCTGTGTTTCTGGCGATCAAACTGACGAGATCTCCGGTGGACCAGAACTTACCCTTGAGGACTTCGCAGTATTCGAAGAGGAACTTGACTTCGGCTCGCACAGATGTGCCAACTATTCTGTTTCGAGTTTCGTTGCGTGGAGGCTCGAGTACTTCCGGCAGGTCCTTCATTCCTTTGACATATTCCCAGAACATGGAAAGTACATCCGGATTGTCCTGAATGTTGTCAAAGTAGTACTTGAACACAGACTTTTCCCTCTTTACGTTTGTTCCCTGTAGAAATGCAATACGTCGATCCTCGTCGGGAATCTTGATTGGAACTTCATTATTGGAGCTTGCAATGATGTCAAAATATGCCCCTTGGGTGTAGGAGTCTTGTCCCTTCTTTTCAATCGTACTTTTGCGGCCCGTAACGAGTTGCTTGAGTGCGTCATAGTCGAATTGGGCAGTGCACTTAATTTCCTCGAGGTAGACATAGACGCACTCGCTGAGTTGGGCATTGAAGTTTTTAGTGAGGGCATCGAGTGATGCAAACCTTGCGGTCAGTGTTTTATCTGTCCCTGGGTATTGAAAAAGGCTACCAACAAAGTCCTGTATTGTGGATTTACCGGTTCCCGTTTGTTTTGACATAATCACGATCATGACCTCAACGCGAGTTTTTGTCTGTGCTTTCTTTGCACACCACTGCATGAAGAAATTGTAGTCCGCTTCGTACATGAATGTGTCGCGGAGGAATTTCAGCAGCCACTCGAGCTTGTCAATGGGATTCGTTTCTCTCTTGTGAAGGTCATAGGGGTAGCCAATGAATTTATTGACGTGCCTTTGGGGTAGCCAACTGGGATTGACATGAAAGCGTGCACCTTCGACCATATTTCGGCCGGGGGACTCGTCCCAGTAGTCCAGGTACCGGATCTTTTTCTTTCCCATGTAGCCATGGAATTCTTTTTGCAACTTTATCATTCCCTTGTCACTTATTTCTTGTCCCGCATTCATGCCGGAGACATAAATGTACTTGTCTTGGCACTTGATAAACGCGAATTGTGCTTCAAATTGTTTCCGCCAAATGTTGAAGCCTGCTAAGAAATCTTGTTCTTCCTTTTCCTTCATCACTTTGGCGTAATCTACCTTCTGTTGCTGCTTGATGATTGGGTCAGCAACTATTTTCTTAAGAGCGGTCCTCGTTCTGTCTGAAATATCTTCGATCTGGACTTCAGGGCTGGTCAGGAATGAATGATCAACTCCTGACTTGGATCCTCCTGCAGCTCGGGCCTTAATTGTCTTGAGGTCATTATCGATCAAGCTTTTGTAGGACACAAAGCCATTAGTTTTCGCGGCCAGGATGTGCAGTAGTCTCAGGCGTTTTTCTTCTTTCCCTTCCTCGTCCAGGTTTGCCTGAGCATAGATCGATGCCATAGCTTTTTGCCACTTCACGGTGTCATCGCCGACAGCGGGGTCGACTCCAGTAATGCCCTGGAGAACTGCTTTGTATCGCTCCGGGATGTCGATCTCGCGGTCTTCTTCCATTGAAACGGCCGTTACGAAGTGCATGTAGTACTCCTCAGGTTGGGCATAAGGTTCGAGCGGCTGAAGCGTGGAATTCTTGTATCCCTTTGATGTTGTAAGCATCCGCATACTTTGCCCCGCTTGGTAAGTCATTGTGTCAAAGTTGAAGGATTCAAACAAAGATGCAGCCTTTTTCTTTCCGGCAGTGCCATTCACTGCGAGTGTTGACTTCACGAACTTAATGAGATCAGAGTACTTGATGCGGTAGTGGGGCAGGATTAAGTGCATAGAGATCTTGTATTTGCCTTCATGTGCCCCTGCACTTTCTGGCTCTTCATAATCTGTCCAAGAGTGAGCCACGTTTTTGGGGTGGTAAGGGACATTGAAGATGTGGCAAAAGAGTCGAGCGTATTTCGCGGCGTAGTTTTTATCTAAGACTCCGTCCTGGACAATTGCATCCCTTTCCTCCAGAGAGACGTACTCCTCAAAGTCGACGTAAGGATGTACCCAATCATTCTGCGTCGCCCAAGGCTTGTTGGTGTTGTCGAGGACGATGTACTCGTAAAAGGGGAACTTACCCCTGTTCTTTTCGAGTAGTTTTTGCACTTCTTCGACGGGGAGGTGGCGGTAGGCGGAGAGCCCAGCTACTGTCCCGCTGCCTGTGATCATATGATCGGACTTCTTGCTCTGCTGAGAAGAGCTGTAAAAAGTGACATACCGTTGAGCCATATATAATTTGGTATTTTTCTGATTCCGGACAGAGTGGCCGGGCTTGCCCAGACGGAATACGTTTTACTTACTTTCAAGTAAAACAGAGGGTTTTAAATTTTTTATTTCCCTTGAAAAGGCGGGGGTGGCCAGATGGCCGGACAGACCCCCCCTCCACAAGCTCCTAGAAAGCACACACGCAGTAAGCAGTATTATATTTTAGGCAACTGCTAACTGCGATCATCATTTCTAGGCGGAACTGAAAAACGTCTGTCCCCTCTGGCCACTCTGACCACCAGTATTTTCTTTATCTCTCTCTTTTATCTTCTTTTTCCTTGATAAGTAAGGAATAATTAAGAAATAAAGAGAAAAAGAGGGGGTATCAAAAAGGGAAAATTTGTGGCCAGAGGGTGGCCAGAGGGTGGCCAGACGACACTAAAATGGCCAGAGGAATTTAAAAAAGCACGAAAACCCCTCCACCAACAGCGTCGAACAAGTGCACAGAAAAAATGAATATCACTAGGGAATTCAAAGGAATGAATTCAAAAAGTAAAAGAAAGAGACGGCAGTAACTTTATTTTTTCCCCGTCAACTCCAGCGGCCGGATCGAACGACTCGCAGCCCTAACGATCGTAGGTTTTTCCTGCACTGGGGTAACGCCGGAGGCTGTTGCAGCCAGTTTCCCCAAAACTTCTTCCAGTTGTTTCTCGAGTATCGTGACCCGAGTATCCAATTCCTCAATCCTTCCCGTCTGCAGTCGGGGGGTATTGTTCTGACAGAAATCCTCAATCAGAACATCTGTCTCCTTGAATTTCTCCTGGATGGAGGAAACAACAACATCAAAGCGCTCCCTGAGTTCATTGAGTTCTTTCTCCAAACTTGAGTGACGGTCCATCGTCTCATTGAAGTGCGCACTTAGGTCAAATTGAACCTCATTCTTGTATCGCTCGAAGGCGTCGCGGGTCTCCGCGGCGTCTCCTACGACTTTGGCGGTAACCTCCTTCATTGACTTTTGTAAATCATCAAATTGATTGATGAACGTGTCGACCTTTCGCGAGTTCTCTTTTGCTTGAACTAACCGCTCGAGACGGTCCTGAGTAGCTGGTAGCGTTGAGAAACAGTTGTTGGAACGCAGAGACATTATAATAATGTTTCGGCTAAAGTAAAAAGCTTCACCATTCAACGTCTGGGCGTGATTGGCGCATACGAAAGTTCTCCATTCTTGTTCACAAAGACTTTGACAGGTACCATCTCTTCCTCTTGCACCGCGGGAGCGGGGTCGATGCCCTCATCAATTGGTTCACGCGAAATGTCAATGCTAGCACCTCTGGCAGTAAGGAGCTGCGATTGCAACTCGAACTTCTGGTCCAACACATCGACAATCTCACGACTCCTTGAGAACACTACGCATAGGATTGAGCAGATAACATTGATGGCCAAACTGGCTCCCTTCATGCTCGAGTTGGTCTGCTGTTCATATTGTGCCAACGCGCTGAGAAGCACATTGCATGCTGTGATTGCAAGAATGAGCGCTTGCTGTAAGAAATGCAGGATGCGGGATTTAGTGGACATATATAACCCATTTCCCTCTAAAACATACTCTTTGTAGCATCCCCGTGTGCCGTTTTCGTTCCAATATCATTACTTGGCGCACTGCGGTAGGGATCATCCGATGACATGAACCAAGATTCCGCCAACATGGAAGCAATGTTCGGAGGAGGAAGTGTCAAGTCAGGGACATACCCGGGTGGATCCATCAACTCGCCCTTGTGACACACCGGTTCACCTGCTAGAACGTCATCAATCGCTTTTCTCTGACTCATATAATTATGGTCCGCCCTTTCTAGTAATCAGTCAGGTCAAGATAGTCGAACTCGTCGAGGTGTTTCGTCACACTGTCGCATGGACAAAACGCCAATAGGTCGTCCATCTTTACTTTACCACCATTGAGGTCATACCCAATGCTCAACACTGAATCCATGTTAAAGTCATCATAAATCAATCGCGATAGCTTTACGTTCTTGGATCTCTTAACTTCCTTCCATGAACAAGGATGCTTATCTTCCCTGTCCTCTTCCGGGTCGACGTGTTCAGGCACTTCTTTCTCATCATTTCGGGGAGCAGAAGGGGACTTATCTTTCTCATCGCCGCTTCCACCACTTCCACCTGCAGCTTCTTCCTCGTCCTCTTCCCCACCCGACTCGCCTCTAGCTGCCTCTGGTGTCTTCTTCTTCTTTTTCTTCTCGCTAGAGTGCTTCTGCTTTCCTCCCTTGGGGCTACTTGATCCACCCCCTCCTCCGCCTCCAGCCACTACCTTACGGGGCTGAGGAGAATCTCCGACTGGGGACGCTGAAGCTTCAGTACTCAAAGGCGTATAATATTTCTGACTTCCTCCACTTCCTCCACTATCCCCACCGCCTCCTCCTGCAGCTGCCATTGTTTGTTCCTTAGGAGTTCCGGGAGGGGTCGGTGATTTCTTACCTTCTGCAACAACCGTATCACTTCCCCGGGGAGGTGAAGGAGACGGTTCATCACCCACGAGTGGAGCGGCTAGAGCTCGCCTGTTAAGTTCTTCCAAGTTCTCGACCTGCTTCCGAGCTTCTCTCGGAAGTCTAGGATCAGGAAACGCGTCGTAGCGTGGCGTCACCCTGGGGGGGATATGTGGGTTTTCGTACGGAGGATGTACAGGTGGTCTAACTGCAAATCTCCCTGCGGTCATTCCCGTTGCAGCATCCGCTGTTTCGCTTTCTACAGCTGGGGTTTGCGGAGTCATTCCAGTTTCAGCATTGGTTGTTTCCGCTGCCAACTCTAATTGCCTTGTGGGGGTAGGAGCCACATTCGCATCAGTCAGAGGAATTCCCCCATGTGGAGGGCTTCCATCTCCTCCGCCGCCAGCAACAGCAGGAGGCTCGCTCATTTGTGTACCTTCGTCACGGATTTGCCGAATTGGAGACTTAGCATCCAACGCCGCTAATTCCTCCGCGGTCAAGATCTTTGATTCGCCAAGATTAACTCCGTGACTGACACCCTTTGGATCCTTAAAGGTCACAATGATTGATCTCCTCTTCCCAGGGGTCAGGTCCTCGAACTTAATGAAGCTTGTTCCGGGTCGATCTGGTGAACCACCTCCTTCGCCTGCAGATGCTAACAGAGTCGAATGCGCCCTTTTCGCCTCATCTCGTTGTTTTCGCAACTGATCAATTTTGGTCCGTAAGTCTACTTGCGCATTTACCTGACGCTCCAGCTCGCGCCTTTGCTCTTCCATTTGATCCGCGTATTTCCCTATACGCAACTCATATTCATCCTTCTGTGAACTAAGCTGCCCGCGAAGTTTCCTCCTCTCCGCTTCCTCCGCTACGACCCTCTCCCTGGTAGCCTTGTATTTTCCCTGAAGTTCTGTCGCGCCCTCTATGGCAGTTTTCAATTCTTCTCTCATTTTCTCCTTTTCCTCCGCTGATTTCTTACTGAATGCCTTTGTGTCTTTCATTTCGGCCTTGAGGCGTTTTATCTCTTCGTCTTTAGCCACCATTGCCCTCTTTTCCGCGTCTAGGTTCTCTTCGGCAATTCCCTTGCCTTCCTCCAATTCACTTAATCTGATCCGGTTCTCAGAAATTTTCGATTCATAGTCGCGACCAATATCTTGAACGAACTTTATCTCCTCTTGATGTCGTTCAACCAACGCGTCCCATTTTCTCCGACCCTCTCCCAACATCTCCCGCAGCTGGTCGGCTTCTTCAGCAAACCTCGCGGCATCGTTCTGTGCCCCGGATATTACTCTTTCCAGATGCATCTTCTCGTCCTGCAACTGCCTGATAAAAGCCTCGCTCTCGTACACCTGAAATCCTCGAGCGTCCAGATCGCGCTTTAGGAGAGCTTCTCGGTCATAAACCTGGGACAATGCCTCCCTCAACTCTACGTTTTCGACTCGGTCTTCTGCTGTTGCGAATCTCAATTCTTGCAATTCGCGATAAGTCGCTTCCCGAGAGCGGTGTAAACCTTCCATTATCTTGTCCATCACTTCCCCATGAAACCCGCCGCCATACTTCGCGAGTGTCTTCTGAATGAACTCGTCGAAGTGCCGGTTCAGTTGCTTCTGATATTCCAATTGTCGCTTATCTTCCTCAGATTCAACCACGAGGGTGGCATTGTCTCGTCTCACTCGCGCCAACTCTTGTTCAACTCGCGCCAGCTCTTGTTTAATTGCGAGAGCTTCTGCCAATTCCGAGTCTTGAATGCCAACAACAAGTTGCATGTTCTCTTTTCGACCTTTGATAGCCTCTTTGAAGACCTTTTCTTGCAGCTCCATTATTTGTCCTTCGTACTGCTGCTTCATCTTTGCGATGCCTCCCATGTGTTGATCCTCCTCGGACCTGAGTCGATGCCTTAACTCATCACGTTCGAGTTCCGCTGCCTCCTTGGCGGCTCGCACTTGCTCGATTTCTGCTTTCGACTTTGCAATCGCTTGTTCGGTTGCTATCCTCACGGACGCTTGTGCCGCGCCTTGGACCTCTTTAATTTTGTTGTTTAAGTACTCCTCTTGACTTGCCATTCGCACCTCTGTCTCGGCTTTACTCGTCATTGTCTTGGAAGGTTCTTCAATAAAACCCCCAGGCTTTTTCAACACCTCTGGGCGTCCATAACCACGTGCGTCGTCTTCAGCATCACTTCCACTTCCAATTCCAGCAGCGGGGTCCCTAAATTTCGCCACAACAGTGACGTCACTTCTTCCTCCGCTTGCAGCACTTGGTGGAGGAGGTCGCCGTATGGCACTCTGTGGCAGCTGAGGTCTGAATGATGCAGCATTCCCTATGAGGGTCGTCGGAGCTGGAGCAACAGATGCACTGTCTCCTGGGTCGTCGTCTGCATGAGGACTCTCGGAGAAACGATGTGCTGGCTCATTTGTTCCCGGACGAAGCGCCGGGTCGTTCCAGCCGGCCACCACAGACTTGAAGAAATTATTCGGGATGCTCTCGTCCCCAGGTCTGTATTTCTCTTTATCTGAGTCAAAAATAACCATCTTCGCCCCCACCTCAATGTCGCCCCTCTTGGCTAGCTCATGTCTGCTACTCAACGCCCTCATCCGCTTTAAATCAGCAGTGAGAGCTTCCGTGTCTTTGTGGTACCTATCGGTTGCCGCAAACGCATACATTAAACCAATGTCATGTGCGACTTCTGACACGTCAATGCGAGGATCGATGCCGCTTTCCAAAATTGCACCTACAATGGAGGGTGGAGTAATTGCTGCGTCCGTCTTGACGCCGCAGCTTTTCGCTATCTTCAGTAACCCGTTACCATCATCCCTGTACAATGTCGCCAGTCTGCTTCTCACATCGTCTTCTCCTTTGAGACGTCCATCCTTGCATTCCTTTAGGACGATTTGCCATATTGTCGCCCGAAACAGATAGCGTTGCAGTAGTAGTTTTTCATCCGTACTTTTGCTTCCCGTGCCAGACTTTGTTTTGGATTCGAGAAAATTCAGGCGGTACGCCCTATCATCCTTCTTTTTCATCGACTCTACCAGTTTCTCAATATCAGCCATCGCCAGGACCTCTGGTTCACGTTCGATTGATGGTGCGCGACTCATGGTTATATACAAAATGCCCCTTACCTCCATCGCTCTCTCATTGGAATCCTGGACAACTAAGGTGACGCTACATCAATCCATCAACAAGGTCACCTCCCTGAAGATTCGACTCGTGAATTACCTGACGCAGACCAATACGGCTCAGCGTCTCAGCATTCACATCGATTCTCCGAATAACTGCGCGAAGGGATACCTTGTCACATCAACTCAGGCACATCATGATTACACTGTCCTCATTCCACTCATCGCTGCAGCACAAGCCCAAGTCAGTTACTTCAATGACAACCAAGGCTCGGACTTCTCTTTCACACCTCCCATCTCGACGCTTTCACAGCTCAATATCAACATCTATGAGGACGAACAACCGGCACCACTTACTGCATCTAACAAGTGCCTGGTAGAAATCTACTTTTATACGGAAGAATGATCAACATGTGTGACCAGTGCATCCTCGATATTCCTCAGACCCTCATCGAAACAGCGAAACAACAACACACGAACCTGTACTGCTTTCATGAGTATGAAAGAATTAAGAAAGAAAACAAGAAGAAGAGGAAGCAGCTTCCTCCTGTGCCGTCACCGACACAACCTCCTTCCCTTTAATTTTTCTGCATTTGCATCATGATAAATGTTCCCGCCACACCCGCAATTGCAATCCACATGGACTGTTGGGAGGCAGCGTCGATGCTTCTCTGTAAATCATTCGATACGGATTGGATAGAATCCCCCAAGTTATCTCCGGCTCGATCAACCGAATCCAATGTTCGTGCTTGAGTTTCCATGAAGTTCTTCTGAAGATCACCCAACTGCTTATCCGCCATTTGGGCAATGCTCTTCTGAACATCAAGGATCTGAGCAGTTGACGCCCTGACCTCACTGCCGACAGTCTGAGTAATGTCCTTAGCTGCCCCAGCAACAGCAGAAGTAGTTTCCTTCAGTGCATCAGTGGATAACTTGGTCATTGTAGAAAGTTGATTGTTGAACATCTGTTGAGTTGCCTCGGCATTCTTCTGCAAAGTGTCCAATGTCTTCTGGGTAGTACTCTGGACAAGATCAGTAGTTTTCTCAGCAGCAGAGTAAACACGGTCGAGGCCTTTGTCAAACTGTTGCCCTACACGGTCCAGAGATTTATCTACTTGATTTCCTATCACATCAAGTCCCCGAGTTAGTGAAGAATCAACTCCAGAAGCCAACCGGTCGAGGCCTTTATTCAAACTTGAATCCACCTGGTCAACAACATTTCCCAATTCATTCTTCACTTCCGATACCACAGAAGCTCCTGCTTCTTTGATTCCACTAACGGCATCTTTGCCTGCATCCTTAACTCCACTCAGGACATCCTTTCCTGCATCTTTGATTCCACTCACAGCATCTTTTCCTATATCTTTCAGTCCACTTATGGCATCTCGACCAGCACCAGCAATAGTGCCTGCAGCCAAATTCCCCGCACCAGTGATTGCACTAACCGCATTAGTTCCAGCACCAGCAACAGCATTCATCGCATTAGTTCCTGCACCGCTAACTGCATTCATTGCAGTACTTCCAGCACCACTAACTGCATTCATCGCATTAGTTCCTGCACCACTAACAGCATTAACCGCAGTAGCTCCGGTCGCTGTAATTGTGTCACCTATCATTCCTCCGGATTTCATTAAAGTCTCAAACGTTTTCTCGAGTGCATCAGTTGCTGCACCAGCGCCAACACCTACCGCTCCTGCAGCTGCTCCTACCGCACCAGTTGCGACACCAGTCGCCGTGTCTGTCGCGTTCTTGATGAGATCCAGTGGAATATTGAACACGTCTTTTGAATCGCCTGCGCCCATATAAAAACGCTATCGACTTACTCGACCACTAAGCATGCCAAATTATATATGTCGCGCAACTTCCAGCTATCAGGCTTGATCAAGCAAACTCCCGAAACCGCCGCAGTGAAGTACACTATGGATAGCAATGCCGTCTTTGCGATGGCCCCATTCCAGAGCACCCTGCTCGAGTACAAGAAGGATATCCCTGGTAACCCGTCTCTTATCCGTCCTGGGCAGCCAGTCACTATCTCCCACACATACAACGCCCCTAGATACTTCTCTCGTGAGCGCCACATGTACATCGCATTCAAGCTCGCGAATACAACGGGTCAGACCCTCACCATAAAGAACCCATACAACCTTCTTGAATCCTTCCGCTACAAGTTCAACAACGGCGAGTGGACTGAACTCAAGTCCCCATTGGAGATTACCATGACTGTGGAAGACAACCTTCGAGGTCTTGGTGAACACATGCTCGAGTACATGCAGATCTTCCGTGAGGAGGACACGACATTCAACGGTATCTCAATCGCGACTGCCGACTCTCACGACTTCCTCATCCCAGTCTATCCCATCATTGACTTCATTGAGAACAACGCAGGAGTTTACTCAGGCATTCAGTCGTTCGCTTTTGAGTTCCGGTTCCGCAATGTCCCGTCCAACGCAGATCTCCATACCAAGTGGGCCTCCTCGGGTACGAATGCCACCGCATACACGCAGACAGGAATTGAATTCCAAGACATCTGCCTCCGTCAAGTCCAGACGCGAGTCCAGATGCAAGCTCTCCAGATCACACGGCCAATCAGCTCGACGTATCTCCCTCTCCGTTGGGCATCGAAGGATTTCGCATTCAATGGGTCAGTTGCAGGCACCAAGTCCTCCATCATCAAGATCAGCGAGATTCACAAGCAGCCATGGGTTCAGGACATCCGGTTCTTCTGGGTTCCCGACCGTACTACATTCAATGATGCAGACGCTGGCATCAGGTACAGTGGATACCAGTACTTTACTTGGAAGATCTCTCTGTCTGGAGCAGAGTCGGAGTTCAAGCTCGATTTCACTGACACAACGGAGCAATACCGTGTTCGCTTTTTGAAGGACCTTGAGCTCAACTGGCAGAAGCTGCGGTTCAACAACCGTCTGCCCATCGCAGAGTATGGTGCATCCCCGTCTGGACTCACTCAGCACTTCCTGACTCACTCAGTGATCCCTCTGAACTTCGAGTTCCAAGATCACTCCAATGGTGCTGAGATCATCAACATGTGGGACACGAATATCCGCGACCTCGACTTGGTCGTTCGCAATGAGCAGATCCTTCCCGAGGGAGGCGTTGGTACACTGACGGTCGTCGTTTCGTACTACGATCCTCGCGACGTTCCCATGGGCAAGAAGTAAAAACCTTTTAATCTTTTACTTTACGCGAATTTTACTAAAATTATATATGTTCTCAGACGCCGGAAAAGCCAGTCTCAAAGGTAACTACAATGGTGTGAGGGATCTTAAGCCCTGGGTAAAGACCCACGGTCAGTACCTCCCCTCAAGTGTCATGAAGAACGGTAAATCCTCAACTGAAGGCATGTTGATGGATTCTCACGGTATTCAACATGCACAAAAGTATCTTGACGAAATGGGAGATCCTTTCATCACGCAAATCTGGATCGGCGCAGACGGAACACCTCGTGCCGGTGTTCCTACGATTGGCGAAGACGGAAAGATCAAGATGACATCGAGTGATGGCGCGATTAGGAAGCTGAACGGAGCTCATCTCGACTTCCTCGCCGGAGTTGAGGCTGCAAAGCGTGAAGCGGTAAATGCGCTTATCAGGCGGGTGGGATGCAGCAATGAAGCTCTCGCGATGCTCTGCGACATACCTGTTCCCCAACTAAAGTTGATTCTTGACGCAGCCGTGGCTTGGCCCACTGCCGCTAAAACAGTCGCCGGAGTTTCAATATCCGCCGAGACGTGGGGCGAAATTAAGCCGGACGCAGAGGCGATCGCTGTTTCAGGCATGCCATCCGCACTCATCATGTACCCTGATGGTTCGGCTAAACAAAAGGCGTGCATTTGCAAGCTCCGTGCATTCCTCACAGCAATTGCTCCACACGTTGATATCATGTCTACCAAGAAGGTTGAGAAGGAATCGTCGGACGTCGAGAAAGGCGTGTCCCAATCGGGTCTGCCGGCTGCGACCTAAAGAATCACATCCACCATTTTTCATTTACCCTCGTTTAACAAACGCTATACTGCGCGGATTTAGGTCACTATTTTATATGTCTGCTGCTACTGCTCAAGCTTACCTCATGGAAGTTGTCGAAAGCGCCGTCGCGATGGGAGCTTTCAAGGCTCTTTCCCTGGACGACAAGGTCATGCAAATGTTTGATGACGGAAGTGTCCCAATGAAGGCTGGTGCTCTCGGTCTTGTTTACTTCCTCGCGAGTGACGCCGTCGATTACGTTATGGATGGACAAAGCAAGCTGCTGTCGATGAACTACATCGCGACAGCTAATGATATCCTCTACTTCTCCCTTGGTAACCTCATTCTGTACGTCTCCACCGCCGAAGCTGTCCTCATGGGCCTCGTGTCACAGCTCCCTGGCAATCTATCCCCATCAACTCAGATCACTCTCGCTACTGGTGCAAAACTGGCCGCAATGCGCATTGTGGGCAAAGTCATTCAAGACATGCCCGGAGGTGTTGAGAATCCCCTCAAGGGAGTCCGCTTCCCTGCCTCGTGGTTGAAGCAAATCGCTGGTAAGTAGATGAAAGACCAACCCTTTAATTTCCAAAAACATATTTATATGTCCTTCAGCAACTATTTTTTCAACAAGACAGACCTACTCACAGTGTTCCTGGGAGCCAAAGGAGGTGGAAAGACTCACACCTTACTCCGTATTCTATTCCTAAAAGACGCGGTCGGAGCTTTTGAAGAGATTCACTTCTGCTGTCCTCACTACGAAGATGAACAGAACGGGTCATATGCATGCCTCAAAAACTTCAAGACACCACTCTTCATCCATAAGGCTTACTCGGCCGACCTCGGTAATGAATTAATCGCAAGACAAAGAGACAAGAAAACAGGTTCAATCGCCCTCGTAGTTGATGACGGAACTTCTCAGAACCTCTTCCGTGACAAGTCACTAATCAACTTTGCTACTACATCGCGTCATTGCAGAATCACAGTTTACCTAGTAGCCCATGCGGATCGAAGTGTTCTTCCACCAATTCTCCGCAAAAACATCGATTACTGGTTTGTGTTCTATGCACAGACCCCACTTCTTAAAACAATCTATGAAGATGTCATGTCTCGTTATGAAGACTTCCCCTCCTTCAAGCAGTTTGATGCTTGGTTCAGAGAATGCGTCGATGGCATTAAGTACAACGCTCTTTTCATCGATACACGCGAGAGAGAGTACAGTGCAACAGTAAAGGGATGGTTTCCAAAGGATTTACTCGAGCAAAAATAATTTTTTATATACACATGAGTGGCATTCGAATCAATCCCAAGGTTAGCAAACCAAAACCTCGCGAAGATATTGAGCGCGAAAGTGAATGTGAAGCCGATTATGAGATCGTCGTCCCCCGAAAGTCAGTCAAAAAGGTGCCACCAAAGGGAAAGCCAGCTCCAGCGCCACCTTCACCACCTCCTTCTCCTCCTCCTCGAACTCCCTCACCGGATCCGTCCGACATCGGTGAAGTATCTGATACAGAACTTCCACCAGCCGCAAGAGCAACAACACCTACACCACCCCCTTCACCCAAGAAGCCCCCGCCAAAGAAGATCCTAGCAAGGCCGCCTCTTCCTCCCCCAGAACCAGTATCAGAGGACGACATCGATGTTCAAGAAATCACGAAGGAAGAACTAGATAGGTATGTCATGATCCGAGCGAAGCGACTCGCTGAGGAAATGGCAGACGAGAAGGCAAAGAAGCTCTTTGCCGAGATGCAAAAAAACGCCCCAGCCCAGTCCAACCAGATAGTTCCGCAAGTGACCCCCCAGACACTCCCGGGAACGGACTGGGCCAAGATCCTGGGAATGGTTGCCCCGGCAGTAATCCCCCTAGTTGGCCTAGCACTCAAGATGTCGAGACCATCAGCATCATTACCTCCCTCTTCCGTACCCCCGCCGCAAAACGATGTTTCCTATGGTTTGCCACGGTTCTAACAATTCCAGAAAACATCAATGACCTCATTACTCAGCTTCGATTCCTCTCACTCGTTATCTCCCTCGCGATCATCACAATCACAACAATCCTAGCAACGCTCTTGATTTCTATCAACATCACACTGCTTCTACGGTGAAAAATTAAATATATTATATGCCAGTGGAAATCGTCGACGACTCCAAGTACGAACAAGCAAAGCAAGCAGAATTAGCAAAGAAGAAGGAAGAATCAAAGATTCTGGCGCGAAAGGTGGAGGACCAAGTTAATGAAGCACATCCATCAATGGCCCAGCGCGAACGTAAACAAAAGCAGATCTTCAAGTTCATGTCAAAGAAAGGTCAACAGAGTCCCCTAAAACAAATCAAGGAGGTACTGCGGGCCGAAACTGACATCATCGACATGGAGGCTCAACGTCGCGACCAAATAATCAACCAGTTTGATGGAGATGGTGAAATTCATGACATTGCCCTAAAGGTTCTCGCGTATCCTGCAGGGGATCCACTCAAGCGCAAATTCCTTGAATCCCGACTTCGCAATTCCAAGACAATCAATGATTACCTCAGGAACAAAGTGCTTTTTAGAGTTGCAGCCTACATCGGGGAGGACCTCCGTGCCATTCTCACCTATGGGTACTACGTGAACGAATCCAAGGTCGAAGTAGATTCAGCCCGAATCCTTCAAGGAATGTCAGCACCGCCTCAACAACGAGCTCAGTAAAGTTATATATCCAAATGAGCGTCTCTTTCGTTTTTCGCCCCTCATCAACCAACACCGTGTATGATGGCGCACAGAACCTGCTCGGTTCCGATGAACTTCTTCTGAATGATGGAAAAGCAGTAACCATTGACGCAGGTGCCCTTGTAGCTACTCCAATGGGAGCCGCAGACGGCCTTGCCACATTAGATTCATCGGGAAAGGTACCCAATGCTCAACTCACGCTAGGTACAGCAAACGGCATTGCTACACTTGATGGAACTGGTAAGGTGACTTCTACACAGCTCTCACTCGGTGTTGCCAATGGTATTGCCACCTTGGACGGGACTGGTAAGGTTACCTCCACTCAAATCCCAGGTAATACCCGAGTTCAGCATGTAGCCCTCTATGCTGGTACTCTTTCAAGTACAGCATACAACTGGACCACCTTTACGAGTGCTCAGAAGCAAATTAGCGCGCCCATAGACCGTGCATTCGGCGGCGGTTCATGGAATGCTAGCGGACACTTTGTTTGCGGGGTTAAAGGCATGTACTCCATCCACCTGACCGCCACTTATCCCCACGATGCGACTGGTTTCAGAGGCACCCGATTGTCAATATACCCTGTATCGAGCGGGGTGGGTGCATACTCTTCTTACATCATGGTTCCCACATGGACGACCAACGGCTTCAGCGTAGTTCAATCATATGCATGTGAACTCGATGTTGGGGGGTATGTGATCCCACAGATGTGCAGCAGTGTTGCCAGCATGGCCTCTTGCCAGTACATCTTGACTATGGTGATGTTGTACCCTCTGTGAAAAGCTATACACCACCTCTTTACTTTTGCTACCGCTATTTCATTAGCTCTACCGACCTTCATCCAATTTGCGCCCCTTTGGTATCTACCGAAAAAGTTATACCTATCTACCGACCTTCATCCAATTTGCGCCCCTTTGGTATCTACCGAAAAAGTTATACTTATCTACCGGAAAAGTTATACCTATCTACCGACCTTCATCCAATTTGCGCCCCTTTGGTATTTTCTTCCGTATTGAAAATGAAAATGGGTTACCTATTAAAACCTTCACTTATTTATCTACAGCCGCGAAACCCACCTCCCTAGGGAAAATAACTTTTTAGTCAACTTTTGCCTTACTTTCCCTAGGATAAGATATTTCTAAGTCCCACCAGAGC
>JFJP01012446.1_pt1 | contig 19327 bp, 15 predicted proteins | sample 431651 | NCBI WGS metagenome assembly JFJP01 (sample SAMN02602958, study PRJNA72255) | Microbial mat metagenome, whole genome shotgun sequencing project. | biome: fresh water; feature: sink hole; material: water; isolation source: purple microbial (photo- and chemosynthetic) mats found in...
CGGTGCGCCCGACCACCTGTCCGCCCGCGCCGATGGCGAAGAGTGATTCTGTCACGGAAGGCGCAAGCGAGACGATACGCTGGGCGACGCCAGCCAAAATGACTTCATTGCCAATCGAGTCGCTGAAATAGATTTGTTCGGGGGCGGCTGTATCGGTGGCAACTGCATCGGGGGCGACTGCAAGAGTCGCCCCTACAGTCGCCCCTACAGTCGTCCCTGCGGGGGTGGGTGCGGAAGTGCATCCTGCAATCAGCAGGGCGAGGAGTAATGTCAAAATGAGGGGTTTGCGAAACATGGGTTTCTCCAAATGTAGGTTGGAGACCCTAAAGGTTTTTAAAACCTTTAGGGTCTGCTTGTTACGAGAATCAAAATCCCCAGCCGATGACTGGGGAGGTAGGAGAGGCAATCCGAGGGTAGCCGTCCTCCACCTCCTTTCCACGAGAGTGTGTTGGAACCGACCAGAGCGGGCGACCTGACTTGGGTTAGTTTGCTAGTCTTCTAGTTTGTTAGTTTGCTAGTCAAAGACTAGGAGACTAAGGACTAGCGAACCAGTTGACTACCCTCACAGTTGCGGGACAGCGCCGGAATTACACCGGCTTCGCCGCTTTTGATCGTAATTAATGATAAAAGTATTGTATGTTACGCGAGATGGAGAGTCAAGTGATTTAAGTCCATGACTCTGCGGAAAATAGGCGGGTCGCTGAAAAAAAAAACTCACTCCAATAATAACTCGATCATGCGGTTGTTATCTGCCAGACGCTCTGCAAGCAGGTGCCCCAGCCATTCGTGCAACAGGGAGGCAAGCGCGGGGTCTTCGCGTTGGATTTTAATCAAGGTATTTGTGGTCAGGCGATAAACAACGCTTGGTCGTTCGGCTTTGACCGAGGCGGATCGCGCGCCGCCCAGATAAAATGCGACCTCTCCCACCGTCGCGCCGTTTTGCACGCTTCGCAGGCGTTCCTTCCTGCCATTTGACGCTTCAAATTCGACGGACACCAAGCCCGATTCGATAAAAAATAGATCGTTTGAAGTGTCTCCCTGTTTGATTAAATACTCGCCCGCCTGAATTACCTCCTCTTGAATGTATTGCTTCACGCGATTTAAGCCGGGAAAGGAATAACTCATATACGCCAGAATGTTGTCTATAAAATCAACCTTGTTTTCTGTTGATTCTTTTGCGAGCAATTTATTCTCGCACCATTCAACGCCATAATCCAGGGTGGGTTGGATCGAGAACGTATCATCCTGATTTTGGAGAAGCCCGCCGTATTCCAATTGCCTGTGAACCTCGTCAGATAAGTTTGTCCATGTCATTGTGATGTTGCCGGCTTCGGTTAACTGTTTGAGGCGCGTAATGCCAAACACCGCAGAGGAATCAAGACGGGTGACGCTCTTAAAATCCAGCACGAGATATTTCAACGGCAGCGCGTCCTTCAAAGACATTCGCTCGCGAACATTTTGCAGCATGTGTTGGATCGATCCAAAAAAGATATATCCATGCAGGCGCAGGATGTGGATCTGCCCGCCTTTTTTGATCAGAACATTCTTATGCTTTTTGGAACGCGCCGCCTGGCTGTGGAAGGAGTCGCCAGACAAGGCATTCTTAACTCCGCTCACGTTTCCATAACTGATCACAAACAACAACGCGGCAATGACAACCCCTGCGCCAATCGCCTCTAAAAAGCCGAATAGTTCAATGATGATCAGCATGATCCAGATCAGGATGTAATCCATGCGCGGCAGTAATTTGTAGGAATCCACCAGCCATTCCGCCAGAAAGGAAATACCCAGCATGAACAACATTCCACCCAGCACCATTTTTGGAAAATACGAGAGGACCGATGCGCCGAAGAAAAGCGCAAGCCCGCATAAAATTCCGGTGAAGACCCCCACCAACCGGTTGTTCACATCAAAGCGTTTTGCCAGCGCCGAGAGTCCCAGAGTTTGATAGCCAACAATGCATCCAAACAGACCGCCGATCAAAGTTGCGCCGCCGGCAGAGAGCAGTTCGCGGTCGAGGTTAATATCTTTTTTGTAGATCACTTCCAGCCCGCTGGCATTCAACAAAAGCGAGATGACGCTTAATCCGAACAAAGTCGCGAAGGTATCAAAATGGGTAAAGATCGCGCCCCACTGAATCATTTTCAGGTTATCCAACGTGAATGGCTTGAATAACCCGCCTGCGGGGAAAGGTCCCAACAGCCATCCGCTTGCGCTTGCCTGCTGAAGGGAAATTCCCGCAAAGAACGTGTAGATATAAAAAAGCACAATGGCGGCGATGACCGCGCCCGGCATGATCAAAAAATGATTGTAGCGCCGCAGGATCAGGTAGAGGGTTGCGCCAAACAAAATGCCCGGCAGCCAGCGCCATAACACATCTGCTGTGAAAAAATCGGGCAGGGTTGCAAAGGTCAGTGGAATATCCACCATCACGCCCAACGCGCCTTTGGACAATAAATAGCCTGTGCCTGCCAAAAATCCGCCGACCACGGGGTAGGGGATATAGCGCACAAATGCGCTCGCTTTGAACCAACCCAAAAGGATGAACAACAGGGCGGTGAGCAGGGACGAAAAAATGATCGCGCCAACGGCTGTGGAATAGATCACTTCGGGGTTTTGACCTTTGAGCGTGGCCGCGATCCCTGCCGCGCTTAAAGCCATGAGCGCGGCGGGCGTATCCTGCGGCAAACCAACCATGCCCACCAGCGAGGATACCAACGAGATCACAATGCTGATGATGAAGGTGCCCAGCAACAGGATTCCAATTCCGCGCGGAAGGAATTGCTGCAAGTCCCCCGAAAAAATAAGCGCGGCAAATGATAATTCCACGCTGATCATAATAATGGCGTTGATCAAGCCGGCGGTGAAGCCTGGCAACAACACAGATGGTCGAAGGTTTTTCTTAAGGTTTGCTATGCTCATTGTCATCCTGAGCCTCTCCTGCTTGCGGGAATGCAATAGACGATATCGATAATGAAAAATCCCGAAGGCTGTCGTCAGACATCAGCCAACTCTTTGGGATGGTATTCGTTTGTTGTTACCGATAAAGTCCAACACCTTATTCCCCCATTCCGCTTTCTTACAATGCTTTTTACCACTGAGATCACGAAGATCACTGAGAAAAAACGATTAAAAATCTCTGTGGTTAATGCTCTTTTCTCGTACAAACTTGGACTTAAGAATCGCTCTCTCAGGCAATACCTTCGCCAAATTTCATAAACTTGGTTTTCGTGGGGCGGGTTGTCAATCCGCCCATACGGCAAAAAAGTTGAATTCAATCCCATATTTAGCCACGCGGGATGCCATCCCGCGCTACAAAATGGGCAAAGGTGTTGTTAAACGAAAAATATTTACTGCCTGATGATCGCCGCCTATTCTACCATTGCGTTGCGCGCAATGTTTTTTATCAGCCTGTGGAAGATGAAAAGATTAAATGGATAAAACAAATACCAATATAAAAATCCCGGCAAGCCGTCCGGCGCAAAAAATACGGTCTGATTCAGGTGGGTTGAATCTGCGATCTGATTAATGCACCATTCGATCCACGCCTGCCCGCCGATTTGGTTTTTGACAAGGATAATGATGCGTTCATTTTCCTCGCGGATTTCAACTTCCCATTTCGGCTTTTTGGAAATATTTTCAATTGCCCGAAATATTTGTTCAACCGTGGCGTTGATCTGCGCTTTGCGGTGATGAACAAAGAAGCCTTCGTGTTTAATGGTTTTGACCATTTTCCCGTCGTCATCCCAGACACGCTCAACATGCAGCGGAGAAAGTTCGTCAAGCGCCATGCGCACGGCCTGGTCGAAGGCGATCAAGTGGACTTCTGAAAAGACCTGGCGGGCTTCAGGATGTTTAACCACGCTGTCCGCCGATAACCCGCCGATCAGGGCGTGGGCAATTGGGCGCGGAACGGGCGTCATGATGCCTACGCCAAAAGCCATCAGCCAGAGCGGCACATAGGGCAGGAGGATCATGCTGCGGTTGAGGCTGCGCGCCTGCGCGTATTTAAGCATGAGGTCTTTATAGTAGGTCACATCCGGTCCGCCAATTTCGAATACTTGTCCGCGACCGTTGGCGTTTTCGAGCGCGGCGAAGAGATAGTCAATCACGTTTTGAACGGCTATCGGTTGGGATTTATTATTCAGCCACACCGGCCCCGGTACAATGGGAAATGCCTCGGTCGTGAAGCGGATCATTTCAAAAGAGATGCTGCCCGGCCCGGCTATTACCCCTGCGCGAAATTCAGTTACGGGAACTTTGCCCTGCCTCAAAACGACACCCGTCTCGATCCGTGATCGCATGTGTGGGGCGATGTGCTGTTCGGGGTCGGCAAGTCCGCCGAGGTAGATGATGTGCCTGACGCCCGCGTTCTCTGCCGCCTGGGCGAAATTGCGCGCGCCTTCCAATTCGCGGTCGGTGTAGCCGCGCCCGCTGGACATGTTGTGGATCAGGTAGTAGGCAGTTTCCACGCCTGTCAGCGCAGATGCGAGACTTGCCGGATTCATCACGTCGCCAGCAACAACCTCCACATGGCGAAACCAACTGCGGCAGGCAAGTCGCTGCGGATCACGCGCCAGGGCGCGGATTTGATATTTCGAGTTTAATAATCGGGGAATGAGTCTGCTTGCAATGTAGCCGGTGGCGCCTGTAACGAGGATGAGATTTTTCATTTTCACCAATAATAAAGTAATTAGACCTCTTGCATAAGTAAAGCGTTGAAAACCACAAAGTCACCAAGACACTAGGACACTAAGTTTTTTTCTTTGAGTCTTCGAGACTTTGTGCCTTTGTGGTCAAAAATGGACTTTTGCAAGAGGTCTATTAAAGTTTTGCAGAACTGACCAAGCGAAAGCAGAAACGTTCGGGATTTTAATAGGAGTGAGCCAAAACGCGCGCGCGCGATGCCAGCCGTTTTGCGAGTCCGTCGAAAATAAATTTATGGAAGGGCCACATGGCGTACCAATAAAGAAGTCCCGGCAGACCAAACGGCTCGAAGTACGCGCAAACCGTGAAGAGCGTTTTGCCGTCTGGCTGTGGCTCCGAAATAAATTCAAGCCACGCCTTGCCCGGCACTTTCATCTCGGCGCGCAGGCGCATCAGGTGGTTTTGTTCGACGAGTTCAACGCGCCAGAAATCAAGCGATTCTCCGGTGCGGATTTCGTCAGGATGACGGCGACCACGCCGCAGCCCAACGCCGCCGATGGCTTTGTCCATCCACCCGCGCAGCGCCCACGACCAATCCATATACATCCAGCCGCGCTCGCCGCCAATTCCAGTGTAGGCGCGGAAAATTGTCTCAGCCGGCAGATCAAGCAATACCTGCCGCCGTTCGACGAACAGCCCGTCTTCGACGGTGAAGACATACGGGCTGACATCGCCCTGTGCGATGACAAGCGCGTCCATCCAACTGGTTTCCACGTTGTCGCGCTGGATTTTATTCAACGCAAAATGGGCGGCGGTTTGGAAGTCAAGCGGTTCAATTTTGGGGAAGAGTTTATGCGCCGTTCCATCGCGGACAATCAAGTTGGCGCGCAAACCTTCGATCAGCGGCGCAACGACGCGCCAGTGAATTGGCGTGACCATGTGAACCCAGTAGGCAGAAAGGCGCGTCGCATAAAACGGAACGCGGATTAGACGGCGTTTGAGTCCGCGTTTTTTGGCGTACCCCAAAAGCATGTCGGCGTAGGTCAGGCGGGTTGCGCCGCCGATCTCGATCACGCGTCCAATGCTTTCAGGCGAATCGAGCGCGGCGACGAGATACGAAAGAACGTCGCGAATGGCAATCGGTTGCGCGTCTGAAAAAAACCATGCAGGGCAAATGAGAACCGGCTCGCGTTCGGCAAGGAAGCGGATCATCTCGAATAAAGCCGAGCCTGAGCCGACGATCATGCCGGCGCGGAATTCGGTTACGGGGATGGGGCTGTAGCGCAGCATGTAGCCCGTTTCGTGGCGCGCCCGCAGATATGGCGAGAGGTTTGCGGCAGGGTCAACCAGTTCACCAAGGTAGATGATGCGCTCGATTCCGGCTGTTTCGGCGGCGGCGGAGAAGTTGCGTGCCACGGCCAGGTCGCGTTCGGCGTTTATCTTTCCGCCCTGCATTCCGTGGATCAAGTAGTAGGCGACCGAAACGCCCTGCATGGCTTTGACTACCGTATCGGCGTCCAACGCGTCGGCGCAAACAACTTCAACCTGCTTGAGCCATGAACGTCCCTGCAAACGGGCGGGGTCACGCACCAGACATCGCACGCGATAGCCGGCTTCGAGCAGTTTCGGCACGAGCCGTCCGCCCACGTAGCCCGTTGCGCCAGTGACGAGGATCAGTTTTGAATTTGTCATACGGGGATTATAACGCCGCAAATTATTGGGAGTAAAATTCGTTCCAAGGAATCACAAAAGGCGGACAAATGACGCGTGACCCACATCCCAAATTTGATCCGAAAAAGCGCCATCGGAAATCCATCCGCTTGCAGGGATATGATTATTCGCAGGCAGGCGCGTATTTCGTGACGATGGTGGTTCAGGGTCGGGAATGTCTTTTCGGCGAAATCGTTGACGGCGAAATGCACCTCAATGAATATGGCGAGATTGTTCAAAAATGGTGGAACGAAATCCCAATCCATTTCCCGAACGTGGAATTGGGCGCATTTGTCATCATGCCCAATCATGTGCATGGGGTGATTTGGATAACCGCCGAACGTAGGGGCGAGGTCCTCTCGCCCCGTTACAACCCAAATAGCAATAACCTGGATGCGGCTGTTGCTGGTACCTCGAACCGGGACGAGGAGACCCAGGGCGGGGAGACCCCGCCCCTACGTAAACGGACATTGGGACAAATTGTTGCATATTTCAAATATCAATCCACCAAGGAAATGAACCACATCGAAACCAAAAATGCCATTACCAAATTCTGGCAGCGCAATTATTACGAACGCATCATCCGCAACGAACGGGAAATGGACAACATCTGGCGATACATCGAAGCCAACCCCGCGCAATGGGATAGGGATGACGAAAACCCATCAAATAATCGGGGGTAAAATTCATTGGGGCGCACAGAGTCCACTGAGAAAACAATTAAAAACTCCGTGCTCTCTGTGTTCTCTGTGGTGAAGTTTTTTGCTTTTCGCGCAGCGCAAGCGTTTAACTTCTAAGCGCCTATTCTCTTACTGCAACTGCTCCAGCAACTGTTCATAAATCCCAGGCGCGGCGGCGAGGATGGATTGCGGCGAGGAGATGTAATCCAGGTTTCCTTCTGTTGAGGATACGCGCGCGCCGCCTTCTTCGGCGATCAAACCACAGGCGGCGACATCCCAGGATTTGAGAGACAATTCCCAGAAGCCGTCGAAGCGTCCAGCGGCCACGTAGCAGCCATCAAGAGCAGCGGAACCGAGTCGGCGCACACCTTGAGTCAGACGTCCCAGTTTTTCAAACTTCTTGAAATTATCCTTTTCTGTATGCCATGCGTCATACGGAAAGCCTGTCACGAGTAGGCTCCTTTGCAATTCAGTCGCCGCGGATGCGTGAATCGGTTTGCCGTTCAGGGTTGCGCCCTTGCCGCGCTCGGCTGTGAACATCTCATCGCGCAGCGGTTCGTAGACCGCTGCAAGCATGACGACGCCATCAAAAGCATACGCGATGGAGACGCAAAAAGCGGGGATGTGATGCGCGTAATTTACTGTCCCATCCAACGGATCAATATACCAGATGCCGCCATTCGCCCCTTTTGTTTCACCGCTTTCTTCGGCAATGATGTGGCTGTCTGGGAAATGTGTCTGAATTTCTTTTAAGATAAAGGCTTCCGAAGCATGATCCACTTCTGTGACGAGGTCAATGACGCCTTTGTAACTAATCTGATGTTCCTTGCTGTATCCATCGCGCAGGATGGCTCCTGCTTCGCGTGCGATTCGTTCAAGATCTGAGAGAGTTGGTTTCATGATTGTCCATTCCAAATGCGGCGTCCCAGTGCAGAGAGCGCAAACTCCACTGCCAGCGCCGCGGTTTTATTTTGCCCATCGAGGATGGGATTGACTTCAACGAGGTCCATGCCAATGAGTTTGTTCGTTTCCGCGATCATTTCACAGGCGAGGTGTGTCTCGCGTTGGGTGAGTCCAGCCGGAACGGGAGTCCCGACACCGGGCGCATGTTGTGGATCGAGGGCATCCATATCCAGCGAAAGGTAGATTCCGTCCACATCGCGGCTGACCCGTTCAATTGCTTTTTCAATTGCCGCGACCATGCCGTAGCGGTCGATCTGTTCCATGCCCATGACCAGCGCGCCCGCTTTTTGCAGGTTTGCTTTTTCGCCGCCGTCCACATCACGCGCGCCGATAATCGCGATCTTTGTCGGGTCAATGACGGGGATGTTTTCATCCCATAATTGCACGAGCCGTGGGTCGCCCATCCCAGCCAGCAGGGCAAGCGACATGCCGTGGATGTTGCCGCTGGGCGTGGTTTCGGCGGTGTTGAAATCAGGATGTGCGTCGATCCAGATCACGCCGATCTTTCGGTTGCGCGCCGCGCCGCGAACTGATCCAATGGAAAGGCTGTGATCTCCGCCCAAGACCAGCGGAAAATTTTTCGCCTGCACCGAGGTTGCAACCGCGCCCGCAATGCGCCGCGACACGGGAACGATGCAGTCAATATATTTCATTTTGGCGTCGGTGATTTTGCACATTTCAGCAATCGCCACTTCAATGTTGCCTTCATCCTGAACTGTGTATCCCAGGGCTTCCAGCCTGTTTTGTAAATGTGAATAGCGGATCGCGCTGGGTCCCATATCCACGCCGCGACGATCCGCGCCGAGGTCTATCGGCACGCCGATGATATCTATTTGCATGTTTATCTCCAAAATAAAGGATGAAGGATGAATTATGAAGGATGAAGAAAAACGGATCAAAGTTAGATTTCATCCTTCATCCTTCATCCTTGCATTTTACGCTGTTCGGTAATAGCCTACGTCCACTGAATACACACGTCCGCGCTTGATGACCTGCTTGACCAAATTCGTCCCATAGCGATAGCCAACCTGACGGTAATCTGGCACAGACAAGATGAGCATATCAGCCTGTTTGCCGACTTCGATGGAACCGATGGTATCTGCCTTGCGAATGGCGTGCGCGGAATTAATGGTGGTGGCGGCAATGGCTTCTGCGGGTGTCAACTTCATGGCGCGGCAGGCGAGGGCGATTACAAACTGCATCGACTCGTTCCATGTTGTTCCTGGGTTGCAGTCGGTTGCCAAAGCCAGAATGGCGTCTGCGTCGATCAGTTTGCGGGCAGGGGTGTAATGGCATTCGGCCAGTCCAAAGGGTGCATCGGAAGTCATCACAAGATGGTCTGCCGATGCGGCGCCCAATTCTGCGGCAAGCGAGGCGCCGCCGATATTGGCAAATTCATCAGCGTGGATCTTGAGCGGGAATCCCAGCGACCGGGCCTGGGTCAGAATCTGACGCGACTGTTCCAAATCGAAGGCTTTGGCCTCGCAGAATACATCCACAAAAGGCAGGGGCAGGCGCGGGGCGTGAGTCTCCCACCATTCTTTCAGCATGGGCAGCATGGTGTTGGCGACTTCATCTGTGTAGCCTTGCGGATTATCTTTGTATTCGGGGGCGATGGCGTGCGCGCCGAGGAAGGTGATGGCAAGGTCAAGTGGACTTTCGTCATCCAACGCGAGCAGGGCTTTGAGCAAACGCAGTTCGGTGGATGTCCGCAAGCCGTAGCCGGTTTTTGCTTCGGCGGTGGTTGTGCCGTGAGAAAACATGCGCAACAAACGCGGACGGGTTTGGGCGATGAGCGTTTCCATGCTGGCTGTGCGCGTGGCTTTGACTGTTGAAATAATTCCGCCGCCAGCCGCAAGAATATCCAGATAGGCCATGCCGCCCATTTTCATTTCGAATTCGTTGGCGCGATCGCCCGCCCAAATGAGATGGGTATGCGGGTCTACAAAGCCTGGCATCAACACACAATTTCCTGCATCAAGTGTAGGTTCATCAGGATAGGCATTTCTAAGTTCATCGGTGGTGCCAACCGCGACGATCTTTTCATCGCGCACGACGACCGCGCCTTTTTGAATAATGCCGAGTGTGCCCAGGGCGTGTCCGCGTTGAGGACCGCCCGCCAGGGTGAGGAGTTGGGAAGCAGAATGAATGAGCATGTTTTCCACCGATCTTTCATTGGGTATTTGATGCCGCAATTTAACCACAGAACGGTTCACAAAGGGTGATCAGAAAAAGGCGGTCACGTTTGTAACATGACCTGCCTGCAATTGGTTGGTCATAAATAAAAAATCTTGCCTGAATAACGCTAACATAACTGTTAGGAAAATTTATTGTCGGGTACTTGTCTTTTTTGGCAGAGCGAGTACAATAAGAGCATCTCAGGAAACCTCTTGGGAAATTTATAAAAAAGGAGATAAACCACTATGTTATTTGCCCCCAAAGAAAAAGGTCAGGGACTTGTTGAATATGCGCTGATCCTCGTTTTAGTTGCTATTGTCGTTATCGCGGCTCTCATGATCCTCGGACCAATCATCGGCAATGTGTTCAGCAAAGTAAACTCCAGCCTCAGCGGTGTGTAATTCGCACCACTTGACCTGTAAATAAAAAAAACCCTGTCGAAAGGCAGGGTTTTTTTTATTTAATATTTGCTATTTGTTGAATGCCAATTCTCTCAAAATCTCCAGTGTTTCCATTTTTCCGCCCACGCCGTTTTCTCCGCCGGGACCAACGCACGAGGGACAACCGTCTTCGCATTCACATTCGCTGACCAGTTCAAGCGCGCGTTGAAGCAGTTCATCATGAATTTCAAAAAGTTTCTGGCTGAATCCAATTCCCGCTGGGACGAGGTCGTAAAGGATGACGGACGGCAGACCGTTGGCGGGTTTCCAGGCGGGGTCGGTAAGCGTGCCCAGGTCGCGCGGATCGCACATCAAAAATAGCGGAGCGAGGTTGCCGAGGACGAATCCCAGACCGGCAAGTCCGCTGCGGATGCGGACATTTTGCTCCACTTTTTGGTGGCAGGTTCGGCAAAGGGTGGTGAGGTTTTCGAGTCGATTGGCTTCTTCGGCAGACGTGAATGAACGAAATGGAATCTTGTGGTGTACATCATGTTGGCGCGCCCTGAGCGTAGCACCGTCCTGAGCTTGTCGAAGGGTCGAAGGGTCGGTTTCGAGTGCGCCGCAGACCTGACATTGATATTTGTCACGCGCGCGCACACGGTCGCGGATGCGTGTCCAATCGGCGCCGTAATTGTTTGGATCGTTGGACCAAGCCCCAGCGTCGCGCAGTCGCGTGAGAGTCTCTTCGGAAAGTGAAAGCCAGTAGCCAGTCGTCTGTAATTCGGAGGGGGGCATATCCAGCATTTCTTCGCCCAAATTTTCATAGGTGAACCAGCGCAGTTTTTTGAACCCGACCACTTGCGTGGTGACTTGAATTTCGCCGTAAGATTTTTCGCCGACGCTTTGGGTCTCGGTACGAGCGGGAAGAGCGCCCGCTCTACTTGACCTGCCAAGTAAGGAAGACTCAATTGTATTTATAACTTCGATCTCGGATTTTCTTTGCGCTTCGGTGTAGTAATCGAGTCCAACGGGGATCAACTGCGCGATGTGTTCTTCAAGGTTGTATTCCTGCACAAAATATTGCTGCGCTTCGTGCATGTAGATCGCGCCGGGGTGAACCATCCACGCGGCGCTTTCGCCGTCCACTGTGCCGATTGTGGTCGGTCGTCCATCGTCTGCGGTCGCTTGTAATACAACGCTTTGCGGCGACGCGGAGCGCAGTGAAATAGTTGCGGCGGGATATTGGTCTTTCATCCAATAATATTTTTCGTTCGAGAAGTGCGCGTCTTGATTGGCGACCATGAACTCAAGGTATTCATCCACCAGTTCATCGGAGAGACTGCCGAAGCCCGCGCCTTTTTGGAAGGGCAGTTCGAACATGGCACAGCGCAAATGCTCCAACAGGATGAGCAAATGATTCGGGTTGACCAGAGCCTGTTCGGGCGAACTGCCGAAGAAATAATCTGGATGGTGCGCGAGGAACTGATCCAGCGGACTGGACGACGCGACCATGATCGAGACGGCTGGATCATCTCCGCGACCTGCCCGACCCGCTTGCTGGCGCACGCTTGCGATGGTCCCCGGATACCCGACGATGACTGCCGCGCCCAGCCCGCCGATGTCGATTCCCAGTTCGAGGGCATTAGTTGCCACGACGGTTTTTACCGTTCCGTCGCGCAAGCCTTGTTCGATTTCGCGGCGTTGGTGTGGCAGATAACCAGAGCGGTAGCCGCGGATGGAGTGAGAGGTAGTGGGAGTAAAAAGTGAGAAGTGAGAAGGGTTTTCCTTTTTACTTTTTACTTCTCCCTGTAAATAGGTCAAAATAATCTCTACACTGCGACGAGTGCGCGCAAAGACCACGCTTTGAATATCATGCTTGAGTAAATCAGAGGCAATCCGCACGCTTTCGAGCAGATTGCTTTTGCGAAGTCCCAGCGCGGGGTCGGTGACGGGCGGATTGTAGATGATGAAGTGACGTTCACCGCGAGATGAGCCGTCGTTGTCTATTAATTCAACATCTTCTTCGATTAAATTTTCAGCGAGTTGTTTGGGATTTCCAATCGTGGCGGAGGCGAGGATGAATTGCGGATGTGCGCCGTAAAAATTCGCCACCCGTTTCAGTCTGCGGATGACGTTGGCGACGTGCGAGCCGAAGACTCCGCGGTAGGTGTGGGCTTCGTCAATGACGATGAATTTCAGGTTCGAGAGGAAGTCGCTCCAGTTGGAGTGGTGCGGGAGAATTCCCGTGTGGAGCATATCGGGATTGCTCAACACGATGCGGGCATTTTTGCGAATGGCAGAGCGGGAGGATTGTGGGGTGTCGCCATCATAAATTGACGATTTTAGATTTGCGATTTTGGATTGAAAAAATTCAAGATTGGAGTATTGGTCTTGGGCGAGGGCTTTGGTGGGGAAGAGATACAGGGCGCGGGATTCGGGGTTGCGGAGCATGTCCGCGAGGATGGGCAGGTTGTAGGCGAGGGTTTTTCCGCTGGCGGTGCCGGTGGCAAGGATGATATTTTTGCGCGCGCGGGTGTGAATCCACGCGGAGAGTTGGTGCGAGTAGAGCGAGGAAATGCCGCGGGTGGATAATGCATCTCGCAGCGGATCAGGCAGATCGGTTGGGAAGGGATGCGTTTGTGCGGCGCGCGGGGGAGTTGTCATCCACGCTGAAAAATTCGGCGCGGTTTCTTCATCCCGTTTCCAATAGTCGAGTAATGATTGAAGCATAATCAAGCGGGTTGTTCGCCGGATGTATGCAGCGAGCGGAATGCCCACGCGCCGACTGCCAGCGGAATCCAAAATGTGACGGCGCGATAGGCAAGCGTGATGACCACCGCCTGACTCCAGTTTACATTCAACGAACTTAATGCAATGGGCATGATGCCTTCGACAATGCCAATGCCCGAAGGTGTGGGCGATACGATCAGAAAAAGATAGGAAATTGAAAAACCGGCGATGATGGTTTCAATTGTGAAGGGTACTTCGAAGGAAAGGAATGAGAAAGTGAGGATCAACATCAACAAACATTTGTCCAAAATCCCCCAGAGGATCGGACGGATGAGGCTGGATTTTTTTTCAGTGAGACCTGAAAAGCCTTCTGCAACTTCGTGGGCGAATTTATGCGCGCGTTCTTCGCTGAGGAATTCACCCTTGCGGAAAAAATTAACAAAGCGGTTGATGCCGCGCGCGGCTTTTCCAAGCAGGTTGCCCAGTTTTTCCTCGGAGCGATAGCCGAGATAAAGAACGAAGGCATAGGCGATGGCAATGCCGAACAGAAAAATGGATGCGGAGATTTCGCTTGCGTCGAGGTCGTTGCGGCGCATGAGGATGATCAAACCGAGGGAGAGCACCACCAAAAAGGAGGCTTGATCGAGCAGGAGGAAGAGCGCCGCGGCTACCGTCACTTTGCCTGCGGCATGTCCGCGCCTGCGAGCTTCGGATGCGAAGAGCGCCACACCGCCCATGCCTGCCGTGGGCGCGACGACATTAATAAAGTTTGCGGCGGTTGCAATGCGGCTCAGGGTCAGCACGTCTTCATGAACACCCAGCAGGTGGAAGACGGATTGATACATCCTGCCTGAACTGATGAACCAGATAAATTGAATGATGACTGCGAGAAAAAAATATTGCAGGTGGGCGCGTTTCAATGTCCCCAGAATGGTTTCAAGTTCGCTAAAACTGAGGGCGACCACTGCTATTCCCAAAAAGAGTAGAACGACGACAAGGAATTTTTTCATTGCGATGATTATACACATAAAAAAAGAGCAGGTTTTGCGCCTGCTCTTTTTTTATGTGTTATGTAGATCAGGCTTGTAGCGTGACGTCACGTTGCAAACGTGACCTACCTTCGTCTGTCACCACTGACAAGCGAGACGTAATACAGCAATTGCAGGATGGCAGTGATCAGACCGGCGACGTAGGTCAGTGCGGCGGCATTGAGTACGGCGTTTACGCCGCGCCTTTCCTCGTCGGTCTGGATGATGCCGGTTTGCACGAGCAATTCCTTCGCGCGGGACGATGCGTTAAATTCCACGGGCAGGGTGGCAAGGGCGAATACCGCTCCGCCGGCAAAGACGATCACGCCCAGCCAGGCGAGTTGGGTAAAGTTCAGGAATAAGCCGATCATGATTAATATCCAGCCGAGGTTCGAGCCGATGTTGACGATTGGCACAAGCGCGGCGCGGAATTTCAACGGGAAATAATCTTCCGCGTCCTGCATGGCGTGACCGAGTTCATGCGCCGCAATCGCAACCGATGCCACAGATGCCACGTTGGCAACACCCTGCGAAAGGTAGAGAGTCTTGTTGCGCGGATCGTAGTGATCTGTCAGGTTGCCTGCTGTGCCTTGAATCTGAACGCCATATAAGCCGCCCGTGGACATTAATCTCTGCGCGGCTTGCGCGCCTGTCAAGCGGCTTGAGGTTTGCACACGGCTCCATTTTTTATATGCCGATTTGACATACCAGGATGTGATCGCCATGAGTATAAAGGCGGGGATCATGTAAATAAGATAGGTGGGGCTGAAAAACATGGGGTGTCTCCTTATTAAACTTTAACAATCGCTACGGCGCGGGAATGTCCGTTGGCATTGAAGTCGGGATGGGCGTTCCGTTGAGTGTTGCCAGCAAGGTTTGCACAGCCGCGTCCAATTGCGGGTCTCGTTTTGCTTTGTAATCTTCCTCGGTCATTGTTACCACCACATCAGGGGTAAGCCCAATTTCGTGGATGGTGTGTTCTTTTGGCGTGAGCCACTTGGCGATGGTGATTCTCACCGCGCCATTATCGCCGCTGAGGGGAATCCAGTTTTGGACGGAGCCTTTTCCATAGGATGTGACGCCGACCAGTTTGGCGCGTCCGGTATCTTGTAATGCGCCCGCCACAATCTCAGATGCGGATGCAGAGCCTTCGTTGATCAGCACCACCATTGGAATTTTCGTGTCAGTTACCATGCCGCCAGGTTGGACATCGTACGTGGTACGAGCGCCATCGCCGTATTGCTCATAAAGCACCACGCCGTCACCCATGAATTGCGAAGTGACTTCCACGGCAGTTTGCAAATAGCCGCCGCCATTATTACGCAGATCAAGGATGACGCCTTTTGGATTTTTCGCCATCACCTCGTTCAGCGCGGCGAGTAATTCTGGCGTGGTTTTTTCGCCAAAAGTAGTGATCTGAATATAGGCAATATCGTTTTCGAGCATTTTGCCGGTGGACGATTTCATGGTGATCTTTTCACGCGTCACATCAAATTCGAGTAACTTCTCTTCGTCTTTGCGGGCAACGGTCAGATGAACAACCGTGTTGGCGGGACCAAGAACCTTGGTGCGCGCCACTTCCGCGTCTATGCCGGTCATATCTTCGCCGTCAATCGCAACGATTTGATCGCCTGATAAAAGACCCGCGCGTTCAGCAGGGGAGCCGGGAATGGGGCTGGTGATGGTCAGGTATTCAGCGGTGGTATCCACAAACGCGCCGATGCCTTCATATTCACCCGCAAGACTGGAATTGGCTTCGGCAAAAGTTTTGGGATCCATGTAGGTTGAGTGCTGGTCGCCGAGGGCGTTCATCATGCCGCTGATCGCGCCGCGCATGAGCGCCACATCATCCACGGGCTGATCTACATAATTTTCGTGGACAAGATTCCACGCTTCCCAGAAGGGAGAGAAAAGGGATTGAAATTCTGATGGCGTGGCCGACTGTTGCTCAGGGGATGTGGTGGGCGGCGCGAACGCGGCCGGGTCCAAACCTGGAATGCTCACAAAAGGCAGGAGATGTCCGCTGACAAAGCCGCCTGCAAATGAGCCAAGCGCGACCACAATTATGACAAGCACGACAAAAATATACTTTAATGTTTTATTCAAAACTACCTCCAATTTTTACTCAACATAAAAAAAGATACCACCCAGGGATTAACGTTTGCTGAATTTTTTGTACGATTTGTGTAAGAACGGTACCGATGTAGGGGCGACCCGCCGGGTCGCCCCTACATCACCGCGCCCCCTATTCCTTCCCGTCTTTTTTCAACTCTACCAATTTTTGATGAAGCTCATCCATTGAATTATCCTTCTTCACCGATGTGTTCAACGATTTGCCGATGGTTTCCCAAAACCCTTTTTGCTTTGAATTTGCCGCGCCGCGCGCGATGGCGTACATGACGAAGTTTGCCCCAACGACCATGATGATAAAAAGAAGCGCGCCGATGACGGCTTTATTGTTTTCCATAATTTTTCTCCTCTTGTTCCTTGCTCAGTCGGGGGCTTAGCCCCGACTGAGCGGCTAAGCGGCGGACTCCAAAATTTTCGTCAACTCATTCCAATTTGAAAAACTGGCGTGCGCTTCGCCGTTGGCGGCGGTTTCGCCGAACAAGATGCTAAACATACCCGCGGACTTTGCGGCGCGGGTGGTGCGCGGCAGGTCGTCAATCATCACACAGCGAGCGGGGTCTGTTTCGCCTGCGAGTTTCATGGCAATTGCGAATGCTTCAGGCATGGGCTTGCAATACGGCGCGACGGTGTTCACGTCCACGATGGCGGAGAAGAGGTCGCGCAGGTTGAGGGCGGCGAGGACTCTTTCAGCGTGGGGAATGTCTGCATTTGTAAAAATCAGCTTGCGGGTTGGCAGCGAAGCGATGACCGAGCGTTGACCAGAGTCTGGGGTCAGGTAATTGCCGAGGGGCAGGTCATGCACATAAGCCAGGAAATCATCCACATTGATGTTGTGATGTTTTTGCAAGCCGTGCAAGGTGGTGCCATATTGCAGATAATATTTTTCGCGCAGTGCGGGAATTTCATCGGCGGGAATGTTCATGCGCTCGCGCATGTAATCGTTCATGCGGTTTTTGATGCCCTGCCACAAGCCCACGTTGGACGGATAGAGCGTGTCGTCGAGGTCGAAAAAAATGGTGGTAAATTTCATTGCGCGATTATAATGCCCCCATGCCTATTCGTCTTTTATCTTCCGAAGTCTCCTCGCGAATCGCGGCGGGTGAAGTTGTTGAACGTCCCGCGTCTGTGGTGAAAGAGTTAACCGAAAACGCGCTGGATGCGGGCGCGAAAAATATTTCCATTTCGATTGCCGATGCGGGGCGGGCTTTGATTGAAGTGGCGGATGATGGACACGGAATCGCCGCGAATGAATTGGAACTCGCCGCCGCGCGTCACGCGACCTCGAAGCTGGTTCAGTCCGATGACTTGTTCCACATCCAGACATTGGGCTTCCGCGGCGAGGCGCTCGCTTCGATTGGCTCTGTCTCGAATATGACCATCACCTCGCGGATTGCTTCCGCAAAAGAAGGCGCGCGATTAAAAGTGGACGGCGGCATTTCGGGCAAAGTGGAAAAAGTCGGCGCGCCTGTCGGCACCGTTTTGCGCGTGGAAAATTTATTTTATAACGTGCCTGCGCGTTTGAAATTCTTGAAAACCGATGTGACCGAAAGACGCGCGATTGATGCGCTGGTCACACGCTATGCGCTGGCATATCCGAACGTGCGCTTCAGAGTGACCGACGGCAACCAGTCCACTTTGCAAACCGCAGGCGACGGCGACCGACGCGCAATCCTCGCCGCGTTGTACGGCGTGGAAGTTGCGAAGCAAATGCTCGAAGTGATGGATATGGAAGACCCTTCGACAGGCTCAGGGCGGACATCGCTGACTGGCTTCATCAGCCCCACTTCGTTGACTCGTTCCAACCGAAAAGAAATCACATTCTTCGTCAATGGTCGCTGGGTGCAGGAATTTTCGTTGACCGCTGCTCTGTTGCAGGCATATCACACCCTGCTGATGGTGGGACGTTATCCGCTCACGGCGTTATTTTTAGACATCGCCCCCGAAGATGTAGACGTGAATGTTCATCCCACGAAGGCAGAAGTCCGCTTTCGGAGTCAGGATAAAATTTTTAGTTTCGTCCAGCGCGCGGCGCGCAAGGCATTGCTGGCTTACACGCCCGTGGCTTCCGTTTCGCCGCAGATGTGGGGCGGGTCAAGACCTGCTTCGACGGAGAACAGGGAAGTGGGGATTGATTGGAGTGTGGCGGGGGATGCGAGTGATGAGTTACGAGGGATAAGTAACGAGGGACAAGAAACGAGTAACGAGGTTCCAAGTTCTTCCTCATTTCTTGTTTCTCATTACTCCGCCTCTCAACCCTCAGAAACTTTCGCCGCCGTTCCCCTCCTGCGCCTCATCGGTCAAATCGGCTCGACGTATATCGTCGCCGAGGGACCAGATGGTTTGTATTTGATTGACCAGCACGCGGCGCATGAACGGGTTTTGTTCGAGAAGTTGATGGCACAGCACGATAAGAAAAGTATTCCATCACAGGCTTTGCTTTCACCTGAGGTGGTGACTCTGCCGCCGCAATCCGCGAAAGCGTTGACTGCGCAATTGCCGTTCCTGAATCACTTCGGCTTTGAAGTGGAAGAGTTCGGCACGAACACGTTCCAAGTCCGCGCCATGCCTGCCTTGTTTGCGGGCGGCGACCCATCATCCGCGCTAAGGGCGTTGGTCGAGGATTTTGAAGAAGACGAAGCGCCATTGCAGGCGGAAGTCGAAGCGAAACTTGCGGCGCGAGTTTGCAAGCGGCTGGCGGTCAAAGGCGGACAAACTCTGACGACCGAAGAACAACGCGCCTTGTTGAATGACCTCGAAGCCTGCAATTCTCCGCGCACCTGTCCGCATGGCAGACCGACGATGATTCATTTGTCGGTGGATAATCTCGAAAAGCAGTTCGGGAGAAAAGGTCCGCGCTAGGTGTTTTGGCGGTACTGCCTAA
>JFJP01001985.1_pt1 | contig 19322 bp, 19 predicted proteins | sample 431651 | NCBI WGS metagenome assembly JFJP01 (sample SAMN02602958, study PRJNA72255) | Microbial mat metagenome, whole genome shotgun sequencing project. | biome: fresh water; feature: sink hole; material: water; isolation source: purple microbial (photo- and chemosynthetic) mats found in...
GCCCTAAGGGTAAGCAAGCGTCTAACATCCAGGCTCCTTAATCGGTTCTTGAGTTGTTAAAAAAGCCCGCCACGAAAGTGGCGGGCTTTTTATTTACGTGATGAAAAACTAAATAGCCTTTAATGCCGCATTAAGCGTTGCACTTGGGCGCATTGCTTTCGATACCTTTTCAAAGTTTGGGTGATAGTACCCCCCCATATCAACTGACTTGCCTTGCGCTGCGATGAGCTCTTCATTGATCTTGGCTTCATTTTCAGCGAGTGCTTTTGCGAGTGGAGTAAATCGCTCTTGTATTTCAGAATCCTTCGTTTGTGCTGCTAGCGCCTGTGCCCAATAAAGTGCCAAGTAGAAGTGGCTACCTCGGTTGTCAATTTCCCCTACTTTACGCGCAGGTGATTTATTGTTATCGAGAATTTTTCCATTAGCTTGATCAAGTGTTTCAGACAGCACTTGAGCTTTACCGTTGTTGAATTTTTGAGATAGGTGTTCCAGTGATACGCCTAGTGCCAAAAACTCGCCTAGCGAATCCCAGCGCAAATAATTTTCTTCCAAGAACTGCTGTACATGCTTCGGCGCCGATCCACCGGCACCGGTTTCGAATAGTCCGCCACCATTCATGAGTGGCACGATTGAAAGCATTTTGGCGCTGGTGTTGAGCTCAAGAATTGGAAACAGATCGGTGAGGTAATCACGTAACACGTTGCCGGTGACGGAGATGGTGTCTTTGCCATCGCGCGCGCGCGCTAAAGTGGCGCGGCAAGCTTCGGAAGGCTCCATGATCTTTATATCGAGTCCTTGTGTGTCGTGATCTTTAAGATATTTTTCTACCTTGTAGATGATTTGCGCATCATGTGCACGATTCATGTCTAGCCAGAAGATGGCGGGTGTGTTGGATAAGCGAGCGCGTGAGACTGCGAGTTTGACCCAGTCTTGTATCGGCGCGTCCTTGGTTTGGCAAGCGCGGAAGATGTCGCCTTGCTCGACATCTTGTGTAAGTAAAACTTTTCCGTCAGCGTCAACAATACGCACGAGACCATCATCGGCGATCTCGAAAGTTTTATCGTGTGAGCCATACTCCTCTGCCTTTTGCGCCATGAGGCCAACGTTTGGCACAGAGCCCATGGTTGCCGGATCAAGTGCGCCATTCTTTTTGCAATCTTCTACTGTGGCAACATAGATAGTGGCATAGCAGCGGTCTGGAATCATCGCTAGCGTGTCGTAGGCTTTGCCATCGGCACCCCACATTTTGCCGCCATCGCGAATCATCGGTGGCATAGAAGCGTCAATGATCACATCGGAGGGGCAATATCAGCCACGATGGCGGCACGCTTCTTTTCGGGCAATGCAAATATCTTTGCTTCTACGTCGCCAAAGCCGTTATTTAAGTTGACGTTCAGCTCTTTAAGTAAGGCGCTGTGTTTATCGAACGCATCTTGGAAAAATACCGAAACAGCATGGCCGAACATGATGGGATCGGATACTTTCATCATGGTGGCTTTGAGATGCAGGGAAAGCAGTACATCTTCTTTTTTAGCTGCGGTGATTTGTTCAGCGTAAAACTTGCGTAGTGCGCGGCGGCTCATCACGGCTGAATCGATGATCTCGCCTGCCTTCAGTGTCAACTTATCTTTGAGAACACTGATCTTGCCGTCTTTCCCTACGAATTCGATGCGAGTGCTAATTGCATCGGGTACTGTTGCTGATTTTTCGCTTCCGTAGAAATCGCCACTGGTCATGTGTGCAACGCGGGTTTTGGAATCTGTAGCCCATTTCCCCATGCGGTGAGGGTGTTTACGAGCGAATTGTTTTACCGAGGCGGCGGCACGACGGTCAGAGTTACCTTCGCGTAACACTGGATTCACTGCGCTACCGAGCACTTTGCCATAACGCGCTTTGATTTCTTTTTCAGCCTCTGTTTGAGGGGTATCTGGATAATCGGGAACTTTATAATTTTGCGATTGCAATTCTTTGATAGCCGCCTTTAGCTGCGGGAGCGATGCGCTTACGTTAGGGAGCTTAATGATATTGGCTTCAGGTTTTAGTGTGAGATCGCCAAGCTCAGTTAGTTGGTCAGCAACTTTTTGGGATGCGGTGAGACTCTCGGGGAAATTTGCGAGAATGCGGCCTGCCAGTGAAATATCCCTTGTCTCGACGAGAACGCCTGCAGCCTTGGTGAAGGCTTGAACAATGGGAAGCAAAGAATAAGTTGCTAATGCAGGTGCTTCATCGGTCAGGGTGTAAATAATTTTTTGGGTTGTCATGGTTTTCTCAATTAAGTGAGTGATCAATCTTGCTGTTTAACAAACCTTATGGCGTGATCTGTCAGTTTAGCCGCGATGGGCTACATCCAACGTTGGCAGATTATATTCCCGTTCCCGATGTTTATGCCGCTGGTCGTTTGGATACGGATAGTGAGGGGCTTTTGTTGCTTACCGATGATGGCAAGTTGCAGCACCGCATTACTGACCCTAAGCATAAACAAGCTAAAACTTATTGGGTGCAGGTTGAAGGGGTGCCAAATTCTGAAGCTCTGATGCAATTGCAAAAAGGAGTGCAACTCAAAGATGGCTTAACTTTGCCAGCGCAAGCTCGTTTAATGGATGAACCTGAAACGCTGTGGCCACGCAATCCTCCTGTACGACAGAGAAAAGATATTCCGACCTGCTGGTTAGAGCTAATAATTCGCGAAGGGAAAAATCGCCAAGTGCGGCGCATGACGGCGGCGGTGGGGTATCCAACCCTGCGTTTGATTCGCTATGCGATCGGTGACTGGACCTTAGGTGAGCTCAATGTTGGTGAGTGGCGCGAAGACTTTGTTTGAACATTGTCTAGGGTATAATGCGCGCCTTTCAGAAACCCTAATAGGAGGCGTCAATGCCTATTTACGAATACCGTTGCAGTAGCTGTGGCATCCAAAAAGATGTGATGCAAAAAATGAGCGACCCCCTTCTGACTATTTGTCCGGAGTGCGGCAAAGAAACTTTCAGCAAACAACTTTCTGCTGCTGGATTTCAGCTCAAAGGTAGTGGCTATTACGCGACTGATTTTAAAAATCCACCTGCACCAAAATGCGAGCCTTCCGGTTGCGCTTCTTGCCCTGCAGTGACTGGCGGCGCATGAAAAAATACCTGTTTACAGGCCTTTTAGTTTGGGTGCCGTTAGGCATCACGATTTGGGTGCTCGATTTAACCATCGGCATCATGGATCAATCTTTGCTTTTATTGCCCGAGGCTTGGCGTGTGCATGGCCTAGGAGTGATTCTCACCATTTTAATAGTAGGATTTACTGGCTTGTTGGCGCGCAATGTATTTGGGCAGCGCTTGCTAGATATGTGGAATGCTCTGTTGCAACGCATTCCAGTGGTGAACAGTATTTACAACAGCGTCAAGCAAGTGAGCGATACCTTGCTGACGGAAAATAGCACTGGCTTTGGTAAGGTGTTGTTAGTGCGCTATCCTCATCCGCAGGCTTGGTCGTTAGCCTTCCAGACTACCGTGCCAGGCGAAGTGTCGCGGGTAATGGATGACGAGCATGTCGCTGTATTTATTCCTACTACGCCAAGCCCTGTAAACGGTTTTTATTTCTTTGTACGCAAAGCTGACACGATTGAGTTGGATATCAAAGTGGATGTGGCTTTTAAATCGATTATTTCGATGGGCGTGGTGGCGTCCCCTGAAGATGTGGTCAACAAGCTTGCTGCAAATAAATAACCTTCTTCGACTTACTTTCAACTGAACTGAATAGATTTAACTATGCGAACTCATTATTGCGGACAACTCAACGCTTCTCATCTCGATCAAACCGTTAGCCTCTGCGGCTGGGCCCATCGCCGTCGCGATCACGGTGGCGTAATTTTTATAGATCTGCGTGATCGTGAAGGGTTGGCGCAAGTGGTGTGTGACCCTGATCGTGCAGATATGTTCAAAATTGCTGAATCGGTGCGAAATGAATTTGTACTGCGTATTACAGGCAAGGTGCGTCGTCGTCCTGAAGGCACGGTTAACGCAAACATTGGTAGTGGTGAGGTTGAATTGTTGTGCCATGAGATCGAAGTGTTAAATGCTGCAGTGACGCCACCGTTTCAATTAGATGATGAAAACCTTTCTGAGAACGTGCGTCTGACGCATCGTGTGATTGACCTGCGCCGTCCTCAAATGCAGAAGAATATGCAGTTGCGATACAAGACCGCGCGCTCATTCCGTCGTTTTCTTGATGATGCCGGCTTTATTGACATTGAGACGCCAATGTTGACCAAATCGACTCCAGAGGGCGCGCGCGATTATCTCGTGCCTTCACGTGTTCATGCCGGCGAGTTTTTTGCCTTACCGCAATCGCCACAGTTGTTTAAGCAATTATTGATGGTGGCGGGTTTCGATCGTTACTATCAGCTCACCAAATGCTTCCGCGATGAAGACTTGCGTGCGGATCGTCAACCTGAGTTCACTCAAGTGGATATCGAAACTTCGTTTATGAGCGAAGAGCAAATCATGGTGCTGATGGAAGAGATGATTCGCACTGTGTTTAAAGAAGTGCTAGAAGTGGCTTTGCCCAATCCTTTTCCGCGTATGAGCTACGCAGAAGCAATGTCGCGTTTTGGCTCAGATAAGCCAGACATGAGGGTGACACTGGAAATTACCGATGTCACTGATGCGGTAAAAGACGTAGCGTTTAAGGTATTTGCTGGTGTGGCTAATTCCGAGAATGGCCGTGTGGCAGCAATGCGCGTACCGAATGGAGGTGGGTTCTCGCGCGGTGAAATTGATGATTACACCAAATTCGTTGGAATCTATGGTGCGAAGGGGTTGGCTTATATAAAGGTAAATAATATCAGTGAGTTAAATGAGTCTGGCTTGCAGTCGCCTATCGTGAAAAACCTGCACGAAGCTGCGCTGAAAACGATCATCGAAAAAACAGGCGCGCAAAACGGTGACATTATTTTCTTTGGTGCCGACAAGGCTAAGATTGTGAACGATGCGCTCGGCGCATTGCGTAGCAAAATCGGCCACGAAAAAGGTTATACCAACGGCAAGGCATGGGAGCCGCTATGGGTGGTGGACTTCCCAATGTTCGAATACGACGACGAAGGTAAGCGTTGGAACGCTTGTCACCATCCGTTTACTTCGCCAAAAGACGAACATCTCGAGTTCCTCGAAACAGATCCCGGCAAATGCCTAGCCAAAGCCTATGACTTGGCGCTGAACGGTTGGGAGATCGGTGGCGGCTCGGTGCGTATCCATAAAGAAGAAGTGCAGAGCAAGGTGTTCCGCGCCCTCAACATTGGTGCTGAAGAAGCACAGCTCAAGTTCGGCTTCTTGCTCGACGCGTTGCAATACGGTGCGCCACCTCACGGTGGTCTAGCGTTTGGCTTAGATCGTATCGTGACCATGATGACCGGCGCGGAATCGATTCGTGACGTGATTGCCTTCCCTAAGACGCAGCGCGCGCAGTGTTTGTTGACACAAGCCCCGTCTGCTGTAGATGAAAAGCAGTTACGTGAATTGCATATTCGTCTACGTCAGCCGGCAACGGCAGAAGCCGCTAAGAGCTAAAGATGAAGCGCGGCGTGAAAACGCTGTGGTTAGTTTTGATGGGGCTGCTGCTCTGGCAGCCCATTGCTCAAGCCGGTGTAAATGAGTCGTTACAGACGATTTACATTACAAACCTACCAGTTGAAGCAAAAAATACGCTGAGCTTGATCAAGCAAGGTGGCCCGTTTCCTTATCCTCGTGATGGCATAGTCTTTGGTAACCGTGAACGTCAACTGCCAGCACAGTCACGCGGTTACTATCGCGAATACACGGTGAAAACCCCAGGTGTGCGTAGTCGCGGAGCTCGCCGCATTGTTTGCGGTGTGGTGCCAGAGTGCTATTACACTGACGATCATTATCAATCCTTCAAACGCATCAAGGAGTAGGCCATGACTGATTTGTGCTCACGCTTGCAAGATGATACCGAGGCTGGTGTCTATGTGTTGAATTGCCCGTTGACAATGCTGGAAGCGAACGTGGCATTGTCTGGTTTAAATTTGCTTGAGTGCGATTTGGCAGAGGCATCTGGCAAAGGTGCGTTCTTGGCTAAACTGGCGCAGGTATTAAAGGCGCCTGATTGGTTTGGCCATAACTGGGATGCATTAGCTGATGTGTTGGCCGATCTTTCTTGGTTGCCTGCAGAGGGGTATGTGTTGTTGTTGCGTAACGGAGGGGAGCGTCTTGGACTTAACGAAGCTGACTTCGAAATCGTGACAGAGGTATTTAGCGATACGGTGCAATACTGGAAGTCGCAGAACAAACCCTTTTGGGTGTTGCTTTCCAATGATCTATAAACAACCGATCTCTGCATTGGTAGTCATTTACACCGAAGCACTTGAGGTGTTATTGATTGAGCGTGCTGATTACGCAGGTGCTTGGCAATCAGTCACCGGCAGCCGTGATGATGTAGAAACGTTGCGTGAAACGGCAATTCGCGAGGTGTTTGAGGAAACGGGGATTGATGCGACGCAATTTAAACTCTTCGATTGGAAGTTGCAAAAAGAGTACGAGATTTACGCTAAGTGGGTGCATCGCTTTCCGCCGGGTACAACGCACAATACGGAGCATGTTTTTGGCTTGCAATTGCCACATCCAATAGCAGTAAAACTCGCGCCACGTGAGCATGTCAATTACCAGTGGCTACCTTATAAAATAGCAGCAGAAAAAGTTTTTTCGCCGAGCAATCGTGCAGCGATATTGCAATTACCCGAGCGCATTCAATATGACTGAAAATGTAATTTCGATTGCCTATGAGCACCCTGATGTGGCACAAGCCAGTTGTAGCACTGCACATGCTTGGGCAAAAAAGCCGCGTGAACCCGAGGCGAGTGAAAAAACTGAATTGATCACTCGCATTAAGCGCATGCTCAAAGAGCAAGACGCCGTGCTAGTTGCGCACTATTACGTTCACCCTGACCTGCAAGATTTAGCCGAAGCCACTGGTGGAATTGTTTCGGATTCGCTCGATATGGCGAACTTCGGTCATCAGCACTCGGCCAAAACGATTGTGGTTGCCGGTGTGCGTTTTATGGGCGAAACGGCGAAAATCCTAAACCCAGAAAAGCGTGTATTGATGCCTGATCTAGAGGCTGAGTGTTCACTCGATTTAGGATGTCAGTCAGATGAATTTGCGGCATTTTGTGATGCGCATCCAGAGCGTACTGTGGTTGTGTACGCCAACACTAGCGCAGCGGTAAAGGCTCGTGCGGATTGGATGGTGACTAGCTCGATTGCTTTACCAGTAGTGAAGCATTTAAAAGAGCAGGGTAAGAAAATATTGTGGGCGCCGGATCGGCATTTAGGCGGATATGTGCAAGAACAAACCGGCGCAGATATGTTGCTGTGGCAAGGCTCGTGCATTGTGCATGACGAATATAAAGCGAAAGAATTAGTTGAGTTAAAAGCGCTCCATCCTAGCGCGCTAGTGTTGGTGCATCCTGAGTCACCGCGTGCCGTTGTTAAATTGGCGGATGTGGTTGGATCAACTACGCAGCTCATTAAGGCGGCGCAACAGTCGTCAGCGAAAGGATTTATTGTCGCCACTGATAATGGCATTCTCCACAAGATGCGCACCTTGTGCCCTGAGAAGAAGTTTCTTGAAGCCCCAACGGCAGGAAAAGGTGCTAACTGCACTAGCTGTAGCCACTGCCCGTGGATGGCAATGAACGGCTTGCTTAACTTGGCTGAAGTATTGGAAAGCGGCAAGAATGAAATTTTGGTTGATCCACAGATTATTCCGCGTGCCGTACAGCCAATTCACCGTATGTTGGACTTTGCCAAACAGATTAATTTGCCAAACCGCAATTTGGGAAATGCTTAAGGATGAATCTCGTTGCGGCACAAGGAGTTTGTTATGTTCTCGATTAGAAATGGTTTATTAATCTGCTTCGCTGCATTGACGTTGTTTGGTTGCTCAACTCAAGTATCTCGTTTAAACATTAATGAAATTAATGACCTATCCGGTAACTGGAACGACACTGATTCGCGCCTAGTATCTGAAGAGATGATTCGTGATGCCATGACTAAGTCTTGGATTGAAAGTCACATGAAAAAATCAGGTAAGTCGCCTATTGTTATTGTCGGCAAAGTTCGCAACTATTCGCATGAGCATATCAATACGAGAACCTTTGTGGCTGATCTGGAGCGTGCTTTTGCTAATTCAGGGCGGGTAGAGGTTGTCGCTTCAAAAGAGGAGCGTGATGGGCTTCGCGAAGAGCGAAAGGATATGGATCTCCATGCAACAGATGAGAGCAGAAAGGTGGCAGGGAATGAAATTGCTGCCGACTATGTGTTGATGGGGACGATTAATACGATTGTTGACGCCGTAGGACGGGAGCAAATACGCTTTTATCAGGTTGATTTAACTTTAGTAAGTGCTGACGATAACCGTAAGGTTTGGATTGGTCAGAAAAAATTAAAGAAAGATGTTAAAGGCGCCCTCATTCGATAACGAGTGATCAGGCATTAGTATGAGAGCTCAATTAACATTTTTGGCAAAATGCTGTAGTGCGGCAGCTTTCGTTGCTGCCTTGCTTTTGCCACAGCTTGTATTTGCAGCTCAACCGAGCTGGATTATCGGTGATTCCCCTGAGTTTTCGAGTAATCAATTTTTGCTTGGCAGGGGTGTAGGGGCGACCTTGGAAGAGGCCTCTCTCCGAGCGCGTGGTGAGCTTGCCTCCATTTTTGAAATACACATCCAAGTTGTAACGGAAAACGCCACGACAACTTCGCGCATTGCGCAGATTGAGCAGCTTGATCATGTAGCGAGGCAGCAAGTTTCAGCTAAGACCGATAAAGTGATAAGCGGAATTAATATTGCCAAAACTTGGCAGGATCCAGCTACGCACGATTTTTATGCGCTAGCTGTGTTATCCCGTGGGCAAGCCAGTGCAAGTTTGCACGACGAAATGGCTGGAATAGATTTTGAGTTAAAGCGGAAAATGCAGTTGGCAAGCGAGGCTGCTGATCAATTGTTGAAGTTAAGCGGACTTAACCAAGCCATGCAACTGGCAGCGAAATGGGAGGGCTTACAGGCCTCGCTCAAAGTGGTTAATCCAGAGGGGAAGGGGCTTCAGCCATCAATAACTCTGTCGGAAATTCAACGGCAAATCAGTGAGACGTTAAGTAGCATGCGAGTCACGTTTGAAGTGGTTGAAGATTCAGGCGAAAAAGAATTTGTAACATTGCTAAAAGCGGGGTTGGCCTCGGCAGGTTTTTTGATCGTAAATAAGGATTCGGCGGATTTTGTATTAGAGGGTAAATTAGCGCTAGTTGAATTGGGACGCCATGATGGTTGGTATTGGATGCGTGCAACGGTTGTTCTTTCGTTAACAGAAAAAGAATCTCGACGCATAAGGGGAAGTCAAACTTGGTCATTAAAATCTTCCGCACAAGATGCTAAAACAGCACGGATTCGTTTGTTGGCTGATGTTGAAAAAATCTTTAAGAGCCAACTGCGGTCTGCCATTATTGACTTTTCTGGCAAGTAATAGCCTAGCAATACAGTCCTGTTCTGTTGCGTCTTGGAAGATGTTAGTTAGATAATCTGCTAATCGAGGATAGCGGTTGTTGCTCTGATTGATGTTGTGCTGTTTTATTTGAACCATTTAATAAAAAAGGGAAATAGATTATGAAAGTCAACGCAACTTATTTAGTTCCACTCCTTGCCTTGGGTTTGGTGGGATGTTCGTCAACGAAGATCAGTGATTTGGGTGCGTACCAAAAAGTGCCTTTGCAGCAACTTGAGCGCATGCCTTCTAAGGCGGCACTAGAGGGGGCGAAGAGCCGAGTGATTGTTTACGCTCTGGAAGATAGTAAGTCGCCAGGTACAGGTGTATTGGTGTCTGATACCGTCACTAAAGAGCTCAATACAACGAATAACGTCGTGATTGTCGATCGTGCACTTGCAGCAAATCTGAGCAATGAAATTCAGTTGGCAGAGGCAAAAGGACGTACGGGTTACAAGGGGCAAGACGTGGCCGATTTCGCAATTATGGGCAAAGTAACAGATGCAGGCGCAGGTGTGCGTTTTACAGAGGCAAGTAGCTGGACAGATAAAGAAGGGAAAACGCACTACGTTTCAGCCTCATGTACTAAGTCTGGCAAAGTTTCGTTCTCTTTAAAGATTGTTCAATTACCTGCACTTGATGTGGTTAAAACAATCGATGAGGAAGCCACAGCCTCTTCAAGTGAAGATACTCGTTATGGATATTGTCCTGAATTGTCTCGTGGTGCGATATCTGGGCTGATCAGTGCGGCCTCTGCAAATGCAGTGCAAAAAGTTCGCACAGAGTTAAAAAATCAATTTGCACCAGCAGGTTATGTTGTAGAGCGTAGAACCAAAGATAAAGACAGCATCTTTAAAACAACGCTAGGTTCGACAGGTGGCGCTAAAGAGGGTTTGTCTGTTGTGTTTATTCGCCCAGTTCAAGAGCAAAATGCGCTGACAGGTGTATCGACAACTGAGCAGGTGAAAATTGCCGAGGGCGTGATTAGCGACCAAATCGGCTCTAGTTTTTCATTTGTCATCATTTCAGACAAAGACAAAGCAAATCAAATTAAGTTGGGGGAAAAGGTTCAAGTTAAATTTGAAGACTCCTTCATGGACTCTTTCAATAGACTTGCACACTAAGTTCAATTTGGTATGAAAAGCTAATCGCGTGGTCATTGATTTGGCCACGCGATTTTTTTCATCATAATTTCCAAACAAAGGAAGAGATTCGCATTAAAATTTGGCATCTGCGTGATCATTGTTGAAAGGTTTAAGATGAAAAAAGTTCACTTAATGTTGTTATTGGCACTTTTGTCGTGGGTCAATATTTCTCACGGGTTTGATTTTAGTTTTGGAATGGGGGCTAAAAAGATACCGCAATGGGTTGAGAATCCTAAAGCGGATGATGCGCAGTACATCTACGGGGTTGGCGAAGGAGACTCTCTTGCGGTCGCTGTTCAGTCAGGGCTGAATAATATCAGCGGAAAATTGGCCACAGTAGTGAGTAGCAATATTTCTTCTGAAACCACACTGAATCAAGGCAGTGTGAGCGGCTATTTCAGTGAGCAAGTAAAAACTAAAACGTTCGATACCAAACTTTCTGGATACGAAGTTGTGCAATCGGTAGCAGAAGGTGATCGTTTTTATGCGATGGTTAGAATGTCTCGCAGCATTTTTGTAAAAGATACGATGACTCGGTTGAAAACGATTGATGACCGTATCAATAGCAGAGTTGCGCTGGCTAGTAAGGTGTCTAAGTTGCAGCAATATTTGGCGCTGAACGAAATTAAGCCCGATATGATCGATGCATCGGCGCTAGTGCTTTTGTTGCAAGCAGCCTCCAAGTCTTTTGAGGCAGAAAAATATCTTTCTTCGTATGCGAAATATCAAGCAGCAGCGAATGAAATGCTGTATCAGATGAACTTTAGAATTGACGTTGATCCGTCGTTGTCGGCAGTAGCTGACATCATTGTTGAGCTATTAAGTGAAGAAAAATTATCTGCGGTCATTGCGAATTCAGGAAAAGCTGATGCCGTCATCTCAATCACAGGAAAGACGCAAAAAAAATTCATCTTTTCGGAATACTCCACTCAATTGAAAGTAAAAATCCAAGTAACGGACGAAAATGGGCGTAAGGTAAATACCGAGGAGCATGTGGTTGCGGGTAGCTCGCTTTCAAACTACGAAAACTCTTTGGTGACTGCGTCCAATATGCTTGGCGATAAGCTGCGTGAAAAAGGAGCGTTCGCGCTGTTGGGTTTTCAGAAGCCGCAATAATTTTTGAGCCTAGTATGGTGGTGAGCTTGATAGCTTCCCTTTGTGATTACAAAGTTTGATGGGAGTGTTATAAGGTTGTCATGCTTGAACTCTCAGTCGCCACCTACAATATTCATAAAGGCTTCTCGCAATTTAACCGACGATTTGTCTTGCATGAATTGAGAGAACGTCTGCGTGAACTAAATGCCGATATTGTTTTTTTGCAAGAAGTGCAGGGTGCGCATTCGCGCATCCAGCTTCAAGATGGAGCTCATCCTCAGCATGAGTTTTTAGCGCATGAAATTTGGCCACATCATGCCTATGGTAAAAATTCAGTTTACGATGCGGGTCATCACGGCAACGCAATTCTCAGTCGCTATCCGATATTAAGTTGGAGCAATAGTGATATTTCAGCGCACCGCTTTGAAAATCGCGGGCTGTTGCATTGCAAATTAAACTTATTCAATAAAAGCATTGTGTTGCACTGTGTCTGCGTGCACCTAGGGTTGTCCTCTCGCGGACGGAATTTTCAATTCAACGCATTAGTTAAGCACATTCAGCTGCATGTGCCTGATGATGAGCCGCTTATCATCGCCGGTGATTTTAATGATTGGAATAATCGCGCACATTTGCAGTTGGCAAACGAATTGGGCCTGCATGAGGTGTTTGAGAGCCTAGGCGGTTCCTTGGCGCGTACTTTTCCGGTCCGTTTTCCAGTGCTTAGACTTGATCGAATCTATGCGCGAGGGCTTGCGGTGAGTCATGCTGAGGTTCATGCCAAAGCGCCTTGGAATAAAATTTCTGACCATGCCGCGCTATCTGCGCATCTGACTTTATTATGAGCAGTGTGCATGAAATTGCACAGCATCGTTTGACGCTGCTGAGAAGCGGAGAGGAATATTTTCCACATCTGTTAGCCGCTATTCACTCAGCTCGCGATTCTATCTATTTAGAGACCTATATTTTCGCTGCAGATGAGACTGGACGGCATTTAAAAGAAGCTCTAGAAAGTGCAGCCGCGCGTGAAGTGCGCGTTCATGTGATGATTGACGGTTTTGGTTCGTCAGAATTTCCTGCTAGTTGGGTCGCGGAGATGAATCGATTTGGGGTGAAAGTGCTGTGGTTTCGCCCTGAGCTCACTCGGTTTCGCTTGGTACGCCAACGTCTTAGACGTCTGCATCGTAAATTGGTCATGATTGACGAACGTATTGCTTTTGTAGGGGGTATTAATATCGCCGATGAGACGCTTATTCCGCGTTTGGATTATGCCGTAGAGATGCAAGGGCCAGTCACGCATGAGATCGCAAGATCTATGCAAAATTTATGGCGTTTGGTTTCATGGGTTAATTTGCGTCGAAGCGGTGAGCATATCCGTTTGCGGAAAAGCTATTCCGCGACTCAGAATCAAATTGCATTCTTGGTGCGAGACAATATTCGCCACCGTCGTAGCATTGAGCAAGCCTACTTGCGAGCAATCAGTGGAGCAGGTCATGAAATTATTTTGGCCAACGCCTATTTCTTGCCTGGGCGACGCTTTCGAACTGCCTTGATTGAGGCTGCACAGAGAGGCGTAAGAGTTATTCTGTTATTGCAGGGCAAGGTTGAGTATCGTTTGCAGCATGATGCGACGCGTGCGCTCTATGATGAGTTTCTGCAAGCTAATATTGAGATTCATGAATACAACCACCAATTTTTACATGCCAAGGTGGCGGTCATTGACTGCAAGTGGATAACGATTGGCTCCTCTAATATTGATCCGTTTAGTTTGTTGTTGGCGCGAGAGGCTAATTTAGTTGTGCGAGATGATGGTTTTGCCACTGCTTTGCGTGAGAGCTTGTTGCACGAGATAAAGCAGCATTCCCAAGTGGTCGTGCCAACAACATGGAGGAAGCGTAGCTTGTGGTTACGTTTCGCTTTGCTAGTAAGTTATTCCTTGGTGAGATTGCTGGTGGGCATGACGGGTTACACTCACAAACGTGACGATATTTAAGCTTTAACTGGTTTGTGGCGGCCACGCTACGTTATTCAGTCTACAAAAACTTTCTCAATTATTTCATTCAGTTAATGAATTTCGGGTGATTGCAATTTGATGCCACCCGCTTCTTCGGCTATAATGGACACCAATCCAAAAGCGGGACGAGCCAAGTGCTCATCCCGCTTCTTTATGTCCAGATTGAGGAGGCTCCAGTGTCAAAAACAAGTCCTGCCATATTAGTTTTAGCCGATGGGACCGTGTTTCGTGGAACCGCCATCGGGGCCTCTGGTAGCAGCGTCGGCGAGGTGGTTTTTAATACCTCGATCACGGGTTATCAAGAAATTCTCACTGATCCCTCTTATTGTAAACAAATCGTTACGCTGACCTATCCGCACATCGGTAACGTTGGTTGTAACCCTGAAGATGTTGAGTCACGTCAAGTCTTTGCCAGTGGTTTAATTATTCGCGATCTATCCATGACAGTGAGTAACTTCCGCAGCACACAATCACTCCCTGAATATCTTAAAGCCAATAACGTAGTAGCGATTGCAGGTATTGATACGCGTAAATTGACACGTATTTTGCGGAGCAAAGGCGCGCAGAGCGGCTGTATCGCCACAGGCGATAACGTTGAGGCAGCTTTAGTGGCGGCTCGCGGTTTTGCGGGTTTAGCCGGCATGGATCTGGCGCAAGCAGTCACTTGCGATAAATCTTACGTATGGAAGCAGTGCGAGTGGGAGCTCGGCACGGGCTATAGCGACATTAGCGACACTAAATATCATGTGGTGGCTTACGACTTCGGCGTGAAGCACAATATTTTGCGTATGTTGGCCGAGCGCGGCTGTCGTATTACTGTGGTTCCAGCGAAAACATCTGCCGCTGATGTGTTGGCGATGAAGCCGAATGGTGTTTTCTTATCGAATGGGCCTGGCGACCCAGAACCCTGCGATTATGCTATTAACGCAACGCAAAAATTCCTTGAAGTTGGAATGCCGTTATTTGGAATTTGCTTAGGTCATCAAATTTTGGGCCTCGCTTCTGGCGCCAAAACGGTGAAGATGAAATTCGGTCATCGTGGTGCGAACCATCCGGTACAAGATACGCAAACCAAACGGGTGATGATCACCAGTCAGAATCACGGTTTTGCGGTGGATGCGGCGACGCTCCCAAAAAATGCCCGAGTGACCCACGTTTCATTGTTTGATGGAACGTTGCAAGGATTTGAATTGATTGATAAACCTGCATTTTGTTTCCAAGGCCACCCCGAGGCAAGCCCTGGCCCGCATGATGTAGATATTTTGTTTGATCGCTTTGTTGCGATGATGGGTGGTAAGTAATGGCTAAGCGTACCGACATAAAAAGCATTTTGATTATTGGCGCCGGCCCGATTGTTATCGGCCAAGCGTGTGAATTTGACTATTCCGGCGCGCAGGCGTGTAAAGCGCTGAAGGAGGAGGGCTACCGCGTTATTTTGGTGAACTCGAATCCTGCCACTATCATGACCGATCCGAACATGGCGGATGCGACTTACATCGAGCCGATCACTTGGCAGATGGTAGAAAAAATTATCGCTAAAGAGCGTCCGGAAGCGATTTTGCCAACCATGGGTGGACAGACAGCTCTGAACTGCGCTTTGGATCTGGCTAAGCATGGCGTGCTAGAAAAATACAAGGTGGAGATGATCGGCGCGTCCCGTGAAGCCATTGACATGGCGGAAGATCGCGAAAAGTTTAAACATGCGATGACGCGCATTGGTTTGGCATCTGCGCGTTCAGCTATTGCACACAGTATGGAAGAAGCTTTCCAAGTGCAACAGATGATGGGCTTCCCAACTGTTATACGTCCTTCGTTCACGATGGGTGGCAGCGGTGGTGGTATTGCTTACAACCGCGAAGAGTTTGTTGAAATTTGCGAGAGAGGTTTAGAAGCCTCGCCTACACGCGAATTGTTAATCGAAGAATCGCTACTCGGCTGGAAAGAGTTCGAGATGGAAGTGGTGCGTGATCGCAATGATAATTGCATCATCATTTGCTCGATTGAAAACCTTGACCCGATGGGCGTGCATACTGGTGACTCCATTACCGTTGCGCCAGCGCAGACACTCACTGATAAAGAATATCAAATCATGCGCGATGCCTCATTAGCGGTGTTGCGTGAAATCGGAGTGGAAACTGGTGGTTCTAACGTGCAGTTCTCTATCAACCCGAAAGACGGGCGTATGGTGGTGATTGAGATGAATCCGCGGGTGTCGCGTTCATCCGCTCTGGCCTCTAAAGCAACAGGCTTCCCGATTGCTAAAGTGGCAGCCAAATTGGCTGTGGGTTACACGTTGGATGAATTGAAGAACGACATCACCGGTGGAGCAACACCAGCTTCGTTTGAGCCAACGATTGATTATGTGGTGACCAAGATTCCACGTTTCGCTTTTGAAAAATTCCCACAAGCGAATGATCGCCTAACCACGCAGATGAAGTCTGTTGGTGAGGTGATGGCAATTGGCCGCACTTTTCAAGAGTCTTTCCAAAAAGCGTTACGCGGCCTCGAGGTTGGCGTGAATGGTTTGGATCAAAAATATTCCGACCGCGATGCAATCTGCGCAGAAATGGGTAGCCCTGGTCCTGATCGTATCTGGGCAGTGTCGGACGCTTTCCGCCTCGGCATGAGCGTGGAAGAAGTGTTCAATATCAGCAAGATTGATCCGTGGTTTTTGGTGCAGATCGAAGACCTAATCAAGCAGGAAAAATCATTGCTTGGCCGCACAGTAGAAAGCGTCACCATGGATGAAATGCGCGGATTAAAGCGCAGTGGTTTCGCGGATGCGCGTTTGGCAGTTTTGTTGAACACCGATGACAGCGCTTTGCGCGCTTATCGTCATGCGCTGGGAGTGCGCCCTGTGTTCAAACGCGTAGATACCTGCGCGGCGGAATTCGCGACCAATACCGCTTATATGTATTCCACTTACGAAGAAGAGTGCGAATCACAGCCAACTAATAACAAAAAAATCATGGTGTTGGGCGGTGGTCCAAACCGTATTGGTCAGGGTATCGAGTTCGATTATTGCTGCGTACATGCCGCGCTAGCAATGCGTGAAGATGGATATGAAACCATCATGGTGAACTGCAATCCTGAGACCGTTTCGACTGACTACGACACATCTGATCGTCTTTATTTTGAACCGCTAACGTTAGAGGATGTGCTGGAAGTCGTTGCGATTGAAAAGCCCATTGGAGTGATTGTGCAATACGGCGGGCAAACTCCATTGAAGTTGGCGCAAGGTTTGGCCAAAAATGGCGTGCCAATTATCGGCACAACGCCCGACATGATCGACATGGCAGAAGATCGCGCACGCTTCCAAGCGATGTTGCGTGAACTGAATTTGAAACAACCGCCTAATCGTACTGCTAGCAATGTGGCCGATGCAGTGGCTGGCGCAACCGAGATTGGTTACCCCTTGGTGATGCGTCCTTCTAACGTGTTGGGTGGTCGCGCCATGGAAATTATTCATGCGCAGGTTGATCTTGAGCGTTACATGCGTGACGCAGAAGAAATGTCTAAAACCTATCCAGAGCGTATGCCAATCTTGCTAGATCGCTTCCTCAATGATGCGATCGAAGTGGATGTGGATGCAGTGTCCGATGGTAAGCAAGTGATTATCGGCGGCATCATGGAGCATATCGAAGAGGCGGGCGTGCACTCTGGTGACTCAGCTTGTTCTCTACCACCGTATTCACTTTCTGTTGCGCTACAAGATGAATTGCGTCGCCAAACCGTGGCGATGGCAAAGTCGCTTAATGTCGTTGGCTTGATGAATGTGCAGTTCGCGATTCAAGGTGAAACGGTGTATGTGTTGGAAGTGAATCCCCGCGCCTCACGAACTGTACCTTTCGTTTCTAAAGCGACTGGTGCGCCATTAGCGAAAATTGCGGCACGCTGCATGGCTGGACAATCACTGGCACAGCAAGGGTTCACTAAAGAAATTATTCCCCCTTACTACTCGGTGAAAGAGGCCGTGTTCCCTTTCATTAAATTCCCTGGTGTTGATACGATTCTTGGACCAGAGATGAAATCAACGGGTGAGGTCATGGGAGTGGGTGATACTTTTGCCGAGGCTTTTGTGAAATCGCAACTGGCCGCAAGTGTGAAGTTGCCAAAGGGCGGTAAAGTGTTTATCAGTGTGCGCGAATCCGATAAAACCGGCATTGTAGAAGTCGCAAAGAATTTGCATAAACTGGGTTTCACTGTATTGGCAACGCGCGGCACAGGCTCAGTGATTGAGTCGGGTGGAGTGCCTGTTGTTGTGGTCAACAAAGTAGCTGAAGGGCGTCCGCACATCGTTGATATGATCAAGAATGGCGAAGTGAGTTTGATTGTGAATACTGTGGATAGCAAGCCATCAGTGATGCGTGATTCTTATTCGATTCGTCATGCCGCGCTACAAGGTCGAGTTACCTACTACACTACGCTTGCCGGTGCGCGTGCGGCGTGTCTTGGCATGCAGCATCTTGCCGAGTTGCAAGTGTATGACTTACAGGCGCTGCATAGGCGTCTGCAACATTAATTCCCAGTTCGAGGTTTGGTATGAGTAAGGTTCCACTAACAGTGAACGGCGCTGAGTTATTGCGCCAAGAATTGCATAATTTAAAAACAGTTGAGCGCCCCAAGGTAATCAACGCGATTTCTGAAGCTCGGGCTCAAGGTGATTTGTCCGAAAATGCAGAATATGATGCCGCTAAAGAGCGCCAGTCTTTTGTTGAAGGACGCATCGTTGAGTTGGAGTTTAAGCTGGGTAGCGCGCAGGTGATTGACCCGAAAACACTGAATGCTGATGGTCGCTGTGTGTTTGGTGCAACCGTTATTTTAGAAGATACCAAATCTGGTGATGTGGTGACCTACCAAATCGTGGGTGACGATGAGGCGGATATCAAGCATCGTAAAATTTCGATCAGTTCACCGATTGCGCGTGCGCTTATTGGTAAATCGAGTGGTGATGTGGCAGAGGTACAGGCGCCTGGGGGCGTGCGCGAATACGAAATTGTAGAGGTACAGTACATCTAAATTTAACCTGTCATCGCCATACGTTGTTGCACGAAAAAAATCTCATTTGCATATTTTGAATATGCGGCACTTCGATTTTTTTAGCACGCCTAGTCTGGCTTAGAGACGTTGAATTTACAAATGACTGGCAAGTTTTATTTGTTACCTAATTGTTTCTTGGTAAGCGGTTTACCTTTTTTGCGAGTAGACGGCTTGATCAGTGGTGTGGCCAATGGGCGATAGATGACTAATATCTTGCCAATGTGTTGCACCGCCCCTGCGTTCAGTGTGGTGCAAATTTCAAGTTGCATTGCAGTGCGTGCTTCTCGATCATCGTTCATGACGCGAACTTTTAATAAATCATGGCTTTTTAAGCTGCGCTCGATTTCATCTAAAACCGCTGGGGTTAACCCCGCATTTCCGATAATAACGATAGGACTAAGGGAATGGGCGCGGCCTTTGAGTTCAAGCTTTTGTGCAACAGTGAGATTCAACATATTAGCCTTTTCAATTAAGGCGCGGATTCTAAACGATGAAG
>JFJP01024489.1_pt1 | contig 19321 bp, 27 predicted proteins | sample 431651 | NCBI WGS metagenome assembly JFJP01 (sample SAMN02602958, study PRJNA72255) | Microbial mat metagenome, whole genome shotgun sequencing project. | biome: fresh water; feature: sink hole; material: water; isolation source: purple microbial (photo- and chemosynthetic) mats found in...
ATTAGCACGAGTGTGAGCTTGTTGACGCCTTTATGATAGAGCTTGTAGAATTTCTCAAATAGCTCATTAAATTTTCTTCGGTTAGCCAGCCTAGTCAGAGAGTCTTCGCTCGCCATCTCCACAAGCTGTTTTTGATAGATATTTATCGTATAGACGATACCAAGATAGTGACCAAAAGCGAAATAGCCAGATTGGCGTAAAAGGTCTTTTTGGGCTCGCCGATGTACTCTTTTTTGTTGATTTCGACGAATAGATATAGCTTGAGCTTTTCGATATATTTGGTATTGAGCAGGTATTCGTTATCTTTGTCTTTGTACTCAAATTGAGTCTGTCCGCCCTTAAAAATAGCCCCTTTAATCTCTTTAAGCCCTTCGATCTTTGCGATATTTCCCCGTTTATTCAGCTCTTTTGAAAAAAGAGTTATTTCTCCGTTTTGCCCCACGAAGTAAACATCATATTTGTATTTATTTTTGAAAGAGCCGAGCATATCTTCGATATTTAAGATCTTCACACCCACGCCCGTTATGCCAATCATCTCTTTTTTATAGTCCATCACTTTGTAGTTTATAAACATGATTAGTGAGTCACTTAGATTAGCGTTATAACTAGATTTATCTCATAAGGTTCCGGTTGCTCTTTGAAGCGAAAATACCATGCGTCGGCGCTGTTTTCTTTGTTGACGACATCGATGACGCCTCGTGAGTGATAGTATTTTTTGGTTTTGTCGGAGACCAAAAAGGTCGTAAAGACATTGTATTTTCGCTGGATTTCGGCAAAATAGCGCATAATACCGTTAATATCCGCCTCGCCGCTCATAATCCAATCACGAAGGAATGTGTCGTGAGACATGAGAGACGAGACCAAAAGCGGCTCAATCATACGCTGCTGAACCTCTGCGTAGATGTTATCGACAGAGAGTGGCAAAGATGTACTTTGTAGTTGTGCTTGCGCATCCTGTACATTTTTATGATAATTAATAAGAGAACCGACAATAGAAACGCCCAGTAGCAACCCTGCTATCGTGGCGACGACTTTCGTTTTTAACTGCATAGCTTTTCTCCGTGAATGTACACGATTATAACGCAAAGCATACTTCTATCATGTTGCGCCATTTTATCGGAACCTTTTATGCACAGCTTTATTAATGCAGATTTTAAAAAACTTCAAAAAATACGAAAACTTCCTATCAGACAGGACAGCGGAAGATGAGCGAGATGTTACGGCGTTGTTTGACGGAGTAGCTGAGTATATAGATGGCATGGGTGCGGCAAAGCTGGCATTGCCGGATGGATTTGTGCGTGACCTTGGGCTTTATCTTCGCAAAAAAGCTGAAATGGTAGAATACTTTGAAGATGTGGAGCGGCGGTATCTACTGCTTTCCGATTTGTACGGATATTTAAAGTTAAAGGGCGAGATATGACTCAAAAGCTGACGGATTGGCTGAATGCAAACGGTTTTGATGCGGGCGACATAGAAAAAATAGGCGAGAACGGCTCAACCGCTCTTTTGATAGCATCCAGAATCGGTGCGGAAGACATAGCGGTGGAGCTCATATCCCTAGGAGCCGATGTAAACCGCAAAAACAGTGATGGCAACAACGCCCTATGGAACAGCGTCTACGCCCAAAACAAAGAGATAATAGACGCCCTAATCAAAGCGGGAATAGACAAAAACAATCAAAACGACAACGGCGCAACGGCACTCATGTACGCTAGCTCAAACGCATTAGAAGAGATGGTGGAGCTGTTGCTTTTCCACGGGTGCGACAAAGGTCTCCAAAACTTCGACGACTTCGCAGCGCTAGACCTCGCCTCCACGGCAAAAATACTCAAAATGCTCCGATGAATTACCACCAAAAGACAGAGCACAGCTACAAATCCGTTCGGATGAATAGCGGCTTTTTGGACTGGGCTACGCAGCCTAGCGCATTCAAGTCGTATCCAGGGTTTTACCCTAGAAAAAAGCTTGATAACGCAAAGTCGCTAGAGGGCGCAATACTGCTCGCCGGCAAAATCACATTTGAGAAAAAATACGGCAACGACGAATATTTCTTGCGGACATGGGCAAGTGCGGGGGCGCTATATCCCGTGGAGATGTATGTGCAGATGCGCTCGGTGGAAGGGTATATCGACGGTGTATATCATTTTGAGCCACGAAGCGAGAGTCTGGCGCTACTGCATGAGCTAAACCGTGACGGACTAGAGCGGCACGCCGCCCTTGACTATGACATCAAAGGGGCTCTGTTTTTGTTCGCTTCTCCCTACTTTCGCTCTTCGTGGAAGTACAAAAACAGGGCACTTAGATACTGTCTGCTGGACACAGGACACCACTACGGGGCTCTTGAAATAGGGGCGTATGCGAATGGACTACAGAGTGAGGCAGTTTTTGGCTTTGATAAACTCTCAATATGTGAAATAATGGGGTTTGAAAACAAAGAGCTAGCAATGATGCTTGCCTTTATCGGCGAAAAAACGGAGCAAAAATCAAAAGAGATTAGCGAGAGACTACCGTTTGTGTCGCCTACCGATTATTTTGAGCAAAACGGCTTTATTGAGGAGGCATATAGGGCTAGTGTCGAGCAAAGCTGCCGTGAGAGCGATAGGCAAAAACCAAGCTTTGATTTTGATAAAATATCACTCCTAAACGCCATACAAAATCGTAGGTCGATACGGGCTTTTTATGCTCATTCGATAAGCAAGGACGAGTATGAGCGGATAGTTAGCGTTGCCGGACAATCAATGGACGGACTTGATATTTATGCCGTTATCAACAATGTAGATGGAGCGCAAAAGGGGCTCTACAGAGGTGCGGAGCTTCTAAAAGCGGGGGATTTTTCCCAAAAAGCGGGCTATCTATGCCTAGAGCAAGCCCTAGGCAGCCGTAGCGCCGTTACGCTCTTTGTCGCCTCCGCCGCCGACTCGTATCAGGCAGATGTCACAAGAGCCGGCATATACGGGCATAGAGTCTACATCGCCGCCGCAATGCTGGGCATTGGCGTGAGCGGTATCGGAGCATACTATGACGGCGAAGTAAAAGAGTTTTTGGAAACCGACAAACATATACTCTATGCACTGGCCATCGGAAGATAAAAAAAATAAAGGAACCAACGATGCTAAAAGCAGTTTACGCCACTACTTTCCTGCTTTGGATTAGCGCTATGGCGGGTATAGCTACGACGCAAAGTGGCTTTTCGGCGCAAGCTCCGATGTGCATGGCTTCCACGATGGTTATTTTCGGGATTGCGACGCTCATCATCAAGTGGATGGAGAAAAAAGCGAGCAGTTAGCCTCGTAGTCTTATCACCCTCGCTAGGTCGCTGTCCATGTTGAGTAGGTGCGTACGAAACCAGTCGCCGAGCCTATCTTTGACATATGCTTTGGCAAAAAATAGCTTGCCGCTTTTGGCTTTATCCATAAAGTACCACATCTCCTCAAGCGCTTTTTTGTGCTCCTGCTCGTGTTCGTATTTATTCGCATAGCCTTCCATATCGGCTTCTTCCTGCGCAAAATGCGCCTTGGTATGCTCCACCACCTCTTCAAAAAGTGCGATAAATTCGGCGTCACTAGCGACTTTCAACCTCTCAAAAAGAGCCCAAAACTCCTCGTGTCTCGCATCTATCGACTCCAGACCAACCTTTAGCTCATTTGGCAAACCGCTCATATATCTCCTTTGATATTTCGTAGCTCTCTTCTTGAAAAATAGTACGATATGCACGCCATAGAGGCGTAGCTGAGCACCAGTGCGACGCTCACGCCTGTGAGTGTGGGTGAGATATAGTGCGTCAAAAACGCAAAAAACGGAAATAGCACGCTCCCGCAAGCCCTCACGATCATCGACAGAAAAAATCTATCAAGAGACTTTAGCACCGCCACCTGATAGGTGTTCATTGAGACAAAAAAGATAGCGATAGATAGCGTCGTCAAAGCATTTGCGGCAAGCATATAGCTCTCGCCGAATAGCCGAGAGATGACGAAAGAGGAAAAAAACAGACAGAGCAAAAATACCGCCGCACCCGAAAACAGAGCATACCTAAAGGCAAAGCCGTTGAGCTTTCGGATACCGTCAAACTCTTTTTGAGAGACAAGATGTGAAAGCTCCGGCAAAATAAACTTGACTATCGGAAAGATAAAAATGGCGATAAAATACATAAAAAAGCTCTTGACCACCACCTGAAAATCGCCCAAAATCTCTAATGAAAACTCATACCCGACGAAGAGCACGGCAAGGTATATGATAAGCATTCCAAATACAAATTCCATTCCGCCGAGTATCGAGTTTTTGATAAAGCTCCTCGTACCCTCATCCAGCGAGATGCGCAAAAACGGCGGCTCCCCGTAAAGCCTATTTTTGCGGACAAATATGTACACACTTATGCTGGCTAGTCCAAAAATGGAGGAGAGAAACAACACATCAAAGGAGTGAATCAAAAAAGTGTAGTACAAAAGAGCGAACCACGCAAGAGCGGCGATAGGCTCCAGTAGCGTCGTAGCGTTGATGTCGGCGTAAAGTCTATACATACTGAGCTGATTTGAAAAATATGTATAAAACCCGAAAGAGGCAAACAGCAAAAACAGATACAACGCAGAGACCGAAAAATCGGAGAGAGCCGTAAGGGCAAGGCTAGACAAAAAGCCTATGACTGAGACCGCAAAGACGGCGAGCCTGAAGATGCCGAGTATCTGCGCCGCATCCGTGCCTTTGTTGTAAGCGACGGCCATAGAAGCCCTGAAGCCGATAAAAAGCAGCATGAAAATACCGACTATGTCGATAGCGGTAAAAAAAAGCGCAAGGGAGGTTTTTGGGAAGATGGAGGCGACTAAACTTTTGAAAAACAGCGAAACGGCGATGGAGGCAATCGTAAAAACAATGCTGAGTAAAAATGCCTTTTTCAAAGCTTTTTCGCTTTTTTCATAAAGAGAGCAAAGCCCCGCTCCTCTTTTGCGCCGACCGAGTAGCTAATTAGCTTCAGATACTCTTTTGCATCTTTCGTTTTAAAACCCTTTTGCCTAGCTTCCCGCTCCATCAGATAGTGCGGTATGTTGATTTTGCGGCAACGAAACTCGTCTGAGAGCCTTTTGTAGCGTGCACCGTATCGGTTGAAGCAAAACCTGCCAAAAACAAAAGGCAAGCCCGTCTTTTTGTGCCACAAACCAGCCAAATCTATATATTCTGACGGAGCCAAAAGGTATTTTAACAGCGCCTTATCCCCTATAAAGACCTCGCCCTCTAGACCAAGCACACGGGCAAGAGTGTTTGAAGTAGCCGACTCATTGTCGCTTTTGCACTCGCCTAGCTTTATAATCACGCTTTTGACCGCACCTTTTGCCACTATCCCGCTAGAAGTCCTATTCGCCCTCGTACTCTCGACAGATGACACAAATGCAGCGTCCACAAGCTTACGGCGAAACATCTCATTGATTTTGGAAGGATACGACCCCCGCTTCGTACTTTGGAGTTTTTGGGCAAATAGTTTTGGCTTTTTTTTGAGAAAAAACCGAAACGGTAGGAGGTTTAGGTATGAGATATTAGCGATATTCACGGGCTACTTTCTTTTTTGGTTTATTTTAACTCTGATTGGCTTTCCATACCTCAATCTTCTATATAAAAGATTATGCGTTAAAATCAAACAAATCACAGAAATTGAGAACATCAGTGCAAAAAGAAGATTAAAAAGCCATGTATCAAGCCCTCGCTAATAACAATTGGTTTTGCAGTGGCGGCTTTAAATAGCACCAAACATAAACAATTATTACTTCCTAAAAAGTTGAACATGTGAGCCAATCCTGACAAGTTGTAGCTCATTCAGCCGGTTTCTGCCTTGTATATCGAAAGCAAGTCAGGCTTTATGTGACACTCCGAACAGCCGTTATAATTGCCTATCAATATATGGTTTTTGTATTTTGCGTCAAGCGGATCACTGTTTACAAGGGTTTGCAATACCATCTTAAGTCTATCTTTGTCATCAGTGTTTAGCTTTTTGAAGTCCGACTTGAAGCCGCTAGTGCGGAATATTTCTAACAAAGTTTAGTTTTCCAAATCATCAAATAGTGCGTCCACGCTAGCAAACTTCTTACCCTCTCTATTTTCCAACTCACTAAGCGCTTTTTGCGTCTCTTTTGTCGGGAGCTTTACCTCAAACGGCAAACCTTTTTGGAGCCTTACTTGTTGCAAAAAAAGCGTAATCGCTTGCGTCATATTAAGCCCTAGCTCACTTAGCGTCTTTTCGGTCTCTATCTTTAAGCTAGGCTCAATCCGTGCGTGTATCATCGTGCTTTTGGTCATGGTGAAATCCTATTTTGTGTTTTTGCAAAAAGTGTATCTCATTTGAGATACAAAGTCAAGATAATTTACGACGCTCTTCCTCTTGTTTAATCCAAGCTTTTGTACCATAAAAATTAAAAAAGGCGCTTCTTTGGTAAAAGTAGAATTTCTAGGTCCTATCGGTATCGGCGAGATGGAATTTGAGGCGGTGACGCTTTCAGAACTGGGTGCAAAACTGCAAAAGATAGAAGAGTTGAAACCGTGGCTGGCAAACTCGGCGATAGCGGTCAACGACACTCTAACGAGCGACAAAAATATGCCACTCAAAGACGGCGATAAAATATCGATACTGCCTCCGGTGTGCGGCGGATGAGTATGCTTTCGCTTTATGACGGTTCGCTTAATGTCGAGCGGATTTTTAACGGCTGGCATGACGAGTACAAAACGCAAAATTTCGGCGCTTTTATCACATTTGTCGGTATCGTGCGAGACGAGGACGGTATCGAAGGCTTGAGCTTCGATATTTACGAGCCCATCCTAACCTCTTGGTTTGAGGCATGGCAGACAAAGGCAAAGGAGCAAAATGCTCTGATACTGATGGCGCACTCTCGTGGTGATGTGCCGCTACACACAACTAGCTATATCGCCGCAGTGCTTAGCCCAAAACGAAAAGTGGCGTTAGCGCTCATTAACGACTTTGTGGAGGACTTCAAGGCGAAGGCTCCTATCTGGAAGTACGACCTTAGAGGCGGCAAACGGGTGTATGCAGAGGATAGAAGCACGGCATTACCCTCAGCGGGGCTACTCTCATGACGGAGCAGATAGCACAGTTTTTTGTGCGGATAGTGAGCGACTGGGGATATATCGGAATATTCGTGCTTATGGCGCTAGAGAGCACCGTATTTCCGATACCTAGCGAGCTTGTGATGATACCTGCCGGATATTTGGCACATCAGGGCGAGCTGAGTGCGACTCTTAGCGTCGTAGCGGGAACAGCGGGAAGTCTAGTGGGGGCGCTCATTAACTATGTCGTTTCACGCAGATACGGTAGAAGCTTTCTATGGAACCACGGCAAAAAAATCCTCGTCTCCCGCCGCAGATTGGCGCAGATGGACTACTTCTTTAGGCGTTACGGCGAAATCACGACATTCCTAGGTCGCCTCATCCCCGTAGCCCGCCATTACATCTCCATCCCTGCGGGGCTTGCGAAGATGAGGCTTTGGAGATTTATGCTGTTTACCTCGCTTGGGGCATTCGTCTGGATGGTCGTACTTACGGCACTAGGGTATTTCATAGGCAATAATATCGAGCAAATCAAGCAGTACACACACCTTGTCGGATACGCCGCCATAGCTCTCTCTATCGTAGCTTTCATATACTACTACACCAAAAAAAGAGTAAAAATTGCAAAAAACTGATGAGCTATACAACAAGGCGGCAAACGCTTTTGAATCCGGTGATTATGAGGTGGCGAAAAAATGGGCGAATGAGTGCCTAAGGGTCGATAAAAAAGAGTTTCGTAGCCTCAATCTCTTAGGCGTACTGCTCGCAAACGAAGGCAAAAACGAAGCGGCGGCAAACGCCTACCAAAAATCACTGGAAGTAAACCCGAGAAACCCGCAGACCATCAACAACCTTGCAAATATACTCTCAAAAGAGGGCGAGCTGGAAAAAGCGGCAAACCTATACAAAAATGCGATAGTCCTAGATCCTAGCTTCATAACGGCAAGGCATAATCTAGCAAAAACGGCGCTAAAACTAGGGCGGCTAGATGAGGCGATAAGCGAAGCAGCAAAAGCCTTTGAAATGGATAGCACGGACGGCAATGCGCTAATCACGCTAGGCAATGCGCTAAGAGCCAAAAAAGAGTACGAAGCAGCCGAGGAAGCATATAAGATAGCCCTCAACTACCCAAAAGCACAAAAAGATGCGCTTATAGAACTTGGCATTATGAAAAGCGAACAAAAGCTCTTTGACGAAGCGCTAGGATATTTCGTCACAGTGCTTCAGGCAGACCCAAACCACGCCGGCTCATACTGCAACATCTCCAGCATTCTAATCGACAAAGGCGAACTCTCAAAGGCAAAAGGTGCGATTATCAAGGCGTTCGAGCTAGACCCAAACGATGCGGTAAACCATATAAATCTAGGCGTGTTACTCAAATGGGAGGCGAGATTTGACGAGGCGAAAGAGGCGTTTACTAGGGCTATAGAACTAGGTGACCCAAAAAATGCGGCAAAGACAAATCTAGGGCTTCTGCTAATGCTTTTTGGCGATTACGAAAAAGGACTAGAGTTGTACGAATACCGTCCAAAAACTGGTCTGGAGTGCGGCGCGCCGATATATGATGGCGAGGAGATGAGCGGCAAAACACTACTCGTATACCATGAACAAGGATTTGGCGATACCATCAACTTCGCAAGACTACTAAAACATCCAAAACTCCAAAACGCAAATATAATATTTTCCCCACAAGAGCCGTTACAAGAGCTGTTTAAAACTTCAAATCTCGATATGAAAGTGATGGCGCAAGATGAGATAGTCGCTCAAAATCCGCATTTTGACTACCACACGAACCTCATCGGACTGTTGCGGACGCTTGCAATTAGAGCGGACGCAATCCCACAAAACATAGACTACATCAAGGACGATGCGAATAAAGTAGATTTTTTTGCCTCCAAACTTCCAAGCGGCAAACCAAAAATAGGTATAGCATGGAGAGGTAACAAAGACTACACTGGAGATACGCTACGCTCGGTAGATGCGGCTAGTTTCGCTACCTTAAAAAACGACGCTTACACATTCGTCTCGTTGCAAAAAGAGTTTGAAGCGGCGGATATGCAGCTACTCCAAAATGAGCTCGGACTTATCGACATGAGCGAGCATCTGAGCGATTTTACAGACACTTCCGCACTTATAGAGTGCCTAGACATGGTAATCACCGTCGATACCTCCGTGGCACATCTGTGCGCTACAAAAGGCAAACCGACATGGATACTACTGCCCTCCTCACCTGACTGGAGATGGGGTATTGAGGGTGCGACTACGCCGTGGTACTCGTCTGCAAAGCTTTATAGAAAAGCTGTCTCTGAGGAGTGGGAAGCGGTGTTTGAGCGGTTAAAGGCGGATTTGGCGCAAAAATAATATTGCTATTTGCAATATTTTTAGCCCCACTCTTCTCTTTCGTCTAAAATCCTTGCATGATTTTGGATGAAAAACTAGAGATTTTATCGGACGCCGCAAAATACGACTCCTCCTGCTCCTCGTCGGGCTCGGATAGACCTGCCGTAAACGGGGGAATCGGAAACGGCGCGCTGGGCGGCATCTGCCACTCTTTTAGCGGTGACGGGCGGTGTATCAGCCTTCTAAAAGTACTGCTGACCAACCACTGCATTTTCGACTGCGCCTATTGCAAAAACAAATCATCCAACGACATCAAAAGAGCGGCATTCACCCCAGAGGAGTTAGCCCGTCTCACTATCGAGTTTTATAGGCGCAACTACATCGAAGGGCTGTTTCTTAGTTCTGGCATCGTCAAAGACGCCGACCACACAATGGAGCTAATGCTTCGCTGTGTGCGACTGCTAAGGGGAGAGTACCGTTTTGGCGGCTACATCCATATCAAGCTCATACCGGGAGCCTCGGAGGAAGCGGTAAACGAAGCGGCAAGACTGGCGGATAGAGTAAGCTCAAATATAGAACTGCCGAGCGAAGAGAGCCTAAAGCTTCTAGCTCCAGACAAGTCCAAACAAAGTGTATTTGAGCCGCTTACGCTTGCCAGGCAGACGAATATCTCCATGTCCACGCAAATGATAGTAGGGGCGACGCCTGAGAGCGACCTTGACATCATCAGGCTTAGCGAGGGGCTATACAAAAAACGGTTTTTGAAGCGGGTCTACTACTCCGCCTATATTCCGGTCAACCAAGACAAAAGACTACCTGTACCATTTGGCTTCAAACCGCCGCTTCTTCGTGAACACAGGCTCTATCAGGCGGATTGGCTGATGAGGTTTTACGGGTTTGGCTCATCGGAGATATTAAGCGAACAAACGCCGTTTTTAGATGAGAAACTAGACCCAAAAAGCGCATGGGCGATTCGTAATATCCATTATTTCCCCGTAGACATCAACCGTGCAAGCTATGAAGAACTCATCCGCATACCAGGCCTTGGACTTGCCGGAGCCAAAAAAATCATAGAGGCGAGACGGTACAAAAAGCTAGGGCTTGATGAGCTAAAGACGCTTCGCATTTCGACAAAAAAATGCAGATTTTTTATTGTTGCAAAAGACCATTTTCCAACCGAGCCACCCAGAGAGAAGGTATATTTGGCATTGGCAAACACGGAGGCAAAAACGAACACAATAAATCTATTTTCACTAAACGGGGAGGCTATATGACGACAGCGGTATTTGACGGGAGTTTCGAGGGATTAATGGAGCTCTCTGCTTTTTTGCATAGAAGCAAACTATCCTTCGACGAGGTATCGGACATAGAGGATAACAGCTCACTTTTTAGCGAAAATATCTACGCCGATGAGATTGTGTCAGTGGTAATCGAAAAGCTAGATATAGAGAAGCTCAAAACCGTCTTTTTGGCGCACGACAAGGCGACATATAAGACGATAGTTAACCACTATATCGAAATGATGGACGATAAGCCGACAATGGATACAACCGTCAAGCTAAACGAGCTGGAGCATATCGTAACAAGAGAGGCGCACAAGTACAAAGGATTTATCAGATTTGAAATGAGCGAAGTCGGATTTTTCGCCCGTATCGCCCCGAAGCACGACATCTTGCCGCTTATCGCCCCTCATTTTTGGGAGCGATTCGGCGATGAGAGGGTAATATATGATGAAAACAGAGGAGTAGCCGCACTTATCGACAAGAGCGGATATAGGCTCGTATCGGCAAGCGTAGAGAGGTTTGAAAAGCATGAGAGCGAACAGAGATTTGAGGGGCTTTGGAGGAGATTTTTTGAGAGCGTATCTATCAAGGAGCGGGCAAACAAAAAACTTCAGCAGAGTTTTGTGCCACTCAGATATAGAGAGTTTATGAGCGAATTTTCATCCATAGGATATACGCCACAAGTACCAGCGTAACGGCGTTTGCGGCTATTACAGGCATAGCGCCTGTAAGTAGACCGTAAAGTAGCCAAAGAAGCACACCGACAAAAAGCATAGAGAAAAGCCCTAGAGATAAATCTTCACTCTTTCGTGTCCTATATACTTTGAGCGCTTGCGGCACAAAAGCGGCGGTCGTGAGAAACGCCGCCGTGAAACCGATGAGTTCAGTCATTTATTTGAGAGTCGATATATACTCTGCTACTGCAGCTTTTTGTCCGTCGTCTATACCCTTGGCTTGTCCTACCATTATCATCTTCTGTGCCTTGCCGTATGTGCCGTCCACATATCCTTTTAACATTTTCATGGCATCGTCCTTGCTAAGCCCTGCAAGTTTCGGATATGTGGCTTTGCCTTCGCCTTTTTCGCCATGGCACGCTGCACATTTAGTTGCAAACAGTTGTTTGCCATCCACAGGAGTAGCCACCGCCTTTGGAGCCTCTACGGTTTTTGGCACCTCTGCCGTCGCAGGCGCATTGGTTTGTATCTGGGCAACTCTCTCTTCTACTTTTTTATCTCCGCCGCATCCGGTAAATATGAAAGCGGTAGCCGCTATACCTGCAAAAATAACACTTTTTTTCATCTTCTGAGCCTTTTTAATTTTTAAAATATTTTAGCAAGAATTTCGGGAGCGTTCCACTCTTTTTTGACCTCATCGCTAAAAACTACCTCTTTTAGATTGATTTGCCCCATCTTAACACTATATGCATCTTCACGGAAGCACTGCGCATAACCTGTCTCCGTCTCGTGTACAATAATGCTGTGGAGTCCCACATTTGCCTCGCCGTTTGCGAAAGCAAATTCACGCAGTACCGCATCGACAGCTACAAATATCAGACGGCTGAACTGCTCGGCAGAGGGGCTGATAGGTAGTAGCGCCCATCTATGGCTATATCGCTTGGCAAACTCTATATATTCACCATCATCCTTATCCCAAATAGCTATAGCATGGTCGAAAGAGTCCACGACATCACGCACCGCCCCTTTCATAAGCCCAAAATCCATCACCATCTGCCCATTGTCAAGGGTGTCGGAGCTTAGTAGTATCTCGGCTTTGTAGCTATGTCCGTGTATCGAGTATTTGCACCGCTCGGTGGAACAGCCCCGTACGATATGGGCGTTTTCAAATTTAAAAAGTTTTCTGATTATCAAATTTTTCTCCGATTTTACTTGTTTGCCGCGCTATTCACAAATGCTCATTCTGCGTCTAAGCTCCGTCGCCAAAGAATCGCAGTAATCTTTTGAGGCAAAAAGCGACGCTTCCACCCTAGCCTCTTGCAGGGCGCTTCCCAGCATCGCCGCTATTTTGCTAGACACCGTGCCGCCCTCTTCCACCATCTCTAGCCACACCCGCAAATCATTGACTTTGCCCAATTTGTCTTGGATACGCTTGCAGATGAGTGAGCCTTCATTGCCGCCCAAAAATAGAAAATCGAGTTGGTATCTATATCTCTTGCATCTCTTGCGTACAAAGTGCAATCTGTCAAAGTCCACTTTCTCTCCGTCCGCTATTTTGGCATATTTTTTTGATGTTTTTTTCATCGACTCTATGACCGCCTCTAGCGCCGCTTCTCTGACATTAGGTAGCTTGCCGCTTTGCTGTCGCATCGTCTCATGCAACCCCTCGTAGCCGCGCAATACCTTCTTCTCCAGTTTTGAGTCGTCAAGTGCGGCTATCAACTCATCCAGATATGCCGCTCTTTGTCCGTCCATCTCACCACTTAGCTCAGGCGCAAAATTTAGAAGCTCCTCGGTATCTCTTAGCTGCGAGCTTATGCGCAGGGCGGATTTTAGCTCTTTTTTTAACTCCTCATCAAAGCAAAAACCGATAGTTTTTTCAAATAAATTATTTAGAGAAAGCAGCTTTCGCACCGCTACCCGAAAGTCGTGCAACGCATCGTTATCATACTCTGCGACAATGGCTTTTCTAGTTTTTTTGAGCGTCTGGATAATGGAAAGCACATGCTTCTTGTATCGCCAAAAAACAAACCCGTTTTTTTGACTCTTATACATCCGTACTCTCAGCCGCCCGTCATATAAAAAGCTCTGCCGGACTTCTCGGCATCATCGCCGCCCCAGCGGTTTTTTTGCGGTTTGTCTTTTATCACTTTTTTGAAGATTTCTATCGCCGAGGCTATATCTCCAGATTTGAGCGCATCCTTGATACTCAGCGCCTCGTCAAAATATAGACACGGTATCAGATACCCCTCAGCCGTCAGCCGCAGCCTATTGCACGAGTCGCAAAAATCCTCTTTGTGCGGCTCTATCACGCCAAACATATACCCGTCCGCTGTTTTGTAAAGCTTCGCCGGAGAGCTAAACTCTTTTTGCACTTCGGTTATCTCATATTTTTGGCGGATGATGGCAAGTGTCTCATCGGAGTTTAGCCCCTTTACGCCATCTTTTGCATGCGAATTTTCCATAAACTCTATAAAGCGAAGCATTACGCCCTTCGCTCTCGCATATTCGAGCAGCTCTATTATCTCATCTTCGTTTACGCCTTTTATCGGCACGCTGTTTAGCTTCACACGCAGACCCGCCGCAATAGCCGCATCTATCCCTGAGAGCACCTGAGTAAGCACATCTTTGCCACCCGCTATCTGCTTCGCCACTTCAGGCTTTAGTGAGTCCAGCGACACATTTATCCGCTTCAGCCCCGCCCGTGCGAGCTTGTCCGCACATTGCGAGAGCAAAAAGCCGTTGGTCGTCATAGCTATATCCATATCAGACTTATACCCGTATATCATCGCCAAAAACTTATCAAGGTCTTCTCTGAGCGTCGGTTCCCCGCCAGTGATACGAATCTTAGTAATCCCCTCATCAATAGCCGCCTTCACAAACCCAAACATCTCCTCAAAACTAAGCAGATTTTCCTTTGGCACCCAGCTAAAAGGCTTGTCGGGCATACAGTAGCTACAACGAAAATTGCACCTCTCCGTCACCGATAATCTAAGATAATTTATATGTCGTCCGTGTCCGTCTATGAGCATAGTATTTTCTTTATTTCATTTTTGCGGCAAGGTTAGCCAAAATGGAATAAAAAAGCAAAAATAGCGGTTTTGGAATAACGGTTTTAAAGCGGTTTTATTTTTTATGTTTGTCTTTCTTTAAAACAAATATTTCACTAGGCTCTCGCCCCATTTGATAAACTCCAATTTCCATAAACTTAAGACCACTCACAACGCACTCACCTACAGAATCAGGCACAACCGTTGAAGTAAGTTCTTCTGCGTATGAAAATATAGGCAGTCCAGAAGTGTTGTAATAATGCATTTCACTGACGGCACAACTCCCCGTTGAGTGGTTGCAAGTTTTTTTATAAAGTACATATTTAACACTTTTTATATCACCAATTACTGATGGCTTATTGTATAAATCCTTGTACCACGCTTCAATAATCTCCTCGTTAACTCTTTTTATTGATGTAGTATCAATAAATATTTCAAATATTTTTGCTTTACAGCCCATAGGATACCACTCAGCAGCAAAACTAAAAACTGAACACAAAAACAGTAAAAAAACTTTTTTCATTTTTACTTCTCCATCTCCACCAAAATCTCATCTTTAAGCGGAGCCAAAAGATTTCGTACTATGTTTTCTATGATTGCCGTATTGACTCCCTCGTAGTCGTGGGCTATGAAGTTGCGGACATTGTATGCGCCTTTGGCGTACTCGGCTAGCGTGGGGTTGTCGAAGCTCATCTTGCCTAGCGTCTCGCCTATTTGCATGAGTGACATGAGTATTGCGGGTTTTGAGACTCTATCGCTTAGAGCTTCTGTTACACTAGCGTGTTTTGAGACGGCGTATTCTATGTCGTCTATCATTTTGAGAATAAACTCGTATTTTGACCTAGACATACACCACATCCGCCAAAATATATTTTTTGCCGACGCTGTTTAGAGTCTCTATATCCACAAAGTCCACCTTTTTGTGAAGCGTTTGCGAGAGGCTCTCTTTGGCTTCTACTATGTGATTTACGCAGTTCCATCCGCTGTGTTTTTGTAGGTACTCTGTCATATTCGGTATTTTGTAGAGTATATCCACATCGCTACTCTCCGTCGCCTCGTCTCTGGCGTATGAGCCGAAAAGCCCTAATATCTCGAACCCCTCAGCCTCGTATTTTGGTTTTAGCTCTTTTAGTGTTTGGAGTATGTTTTCTTTTGTCATGTCGCAACTACTCGTTTTATTTTTATCTTATCTTTTTTTGTTTTACAAAAACCTCTTCTCATACCACTTGCTAAAGATATACAACCCCCAAAGATGATGCTTGAAGCCCTTGTCTTTTCGGGGTTTGAGATAAAACTCTATGTTTTTCATACAAAAAAGCCCGCTCTCCTCGGCGACACGGCGTACGATGTCTAGTTCGCCGTCTTCTCGTAGCCACTCCATGTACGGATAGCTGAACCCTTTTTTTTCTCGTTGTGCGATACTAGGATGGAGGATGTCACTGAGAGCTTCTTTAAGGAAGGATTTTGGCGATGTCGGGAGCTTGTGTTCGCTTGGGATACTGAACGAATGAGCGACAAATTCACGGTCGAGAAATGGGGCTCGCACCTCTACGCCGTTTGCCATTGAGACTCTATCAACTTTGTGAAGCAGTACTTCATCTAGCCACACCCGCAAATCGACGAAAGAAGCCCAACGCCAATACTCATCCACCTCGCCAAACTCTTCAAACACGGGGCGCAAAAGCTCCATTGACGGCACGGCATTGCCTAGTAGCAGCCTTTGGCGTTGCGAATCTAGGAAGTTCTCGCCGTATCCACGGTAAACAGGCTCATCACGGGCGGCTCGCAGATACCACTCCCACTCTTTGTTGTAGGCGACATTTGATTCCAGATAGTTTGCTAGCCACCCTTTGAACGGAGCAGAGCGCATCGCTTCAAATTTGGCGTATTCGGAGTATTTGCGGTAGCCGTAATACTGCTCGTCGCTCCCCTCGCCGCTTAGCACGCACTTGACGCCGCTATCCCGTATGCCTCGCATCAAAAAATCAAGCGGCAATGAGGCGGGGTCGTTAAGCGGTTCGTCCATGTACTCCGTAAAGCGTTCAAGGGCGGCAAAAAAATCACTCTTGCCAAATACAAACTCCGTGTGTGCGGAGCCATAAATCTCGGCGCTCTGCCTAGCCGCCGCTCGCTCATCATACGCCTCAAACCCCTCATACCCGACCGTATAGGTGCGAAGCTGCTTGCCGTGTATCTTTGTAGTCGCCGCAAGCACAAGGGCGCTATCTAGCCCACCAGAGAGTAGTGAGCCTACCTCAACATCTGCGCTAAGGCGAAGCTCCAAAGACTCAAAAAACAGTTCCCTAGTCCTCGTAATCGCCTCATCTTTTGACATCTGGCGCACAGGAGAGAGCGGCGTATCAAAATGTTTTTTTGAGATTTGCCAGTTCTCAAACTCTAGTAGCTCCCCCGCCCCAAGCCTATACACGCCCTCGTATATCGTATGCGGCGCAAGCGGCGAGAGGAAACCGAAAAAGCCGTTAAGCCCTTCTTTTGAAATGGTCGTAGTATTCAGATGCGGGAGTATCGCCTTGATTTCACTTGCAAAGATAAGAGAGTTGTTTTGAAGAGAATAAAAAAGAGGTTTTTTGCCCACGCTATCACGAGCAAGAAGCAGTCGCCGCCCATCCCAAAAAGAGAGAGCAAACATCCCACGAAGCCGAGACAAAAAAGCTTTGCCATATCGAAGCAAGCCGCAAAGTATCACATCACCCTCGGCAAACGGCTTTGTAAGCCATAGCTCATCCGCTAATGCACGATAATTGTAAATCTCACCGTTAAAAACAAGCCGTGCCGCCCCATCCGCAAACACACCGCCCTTAATACCCAAATCCATAATAGCAAGGCGAGTCTGCCCAAAAAAATATCCGCCACCATCGTCATAATCCACGCCGTCCGTACCACGAGGAGCAAGAGAGTCAAGCGAACGCCTCGCCGCTACGCCGTCATAAGAACCGACGACTCCAAATATTCCGCACACTTACCGTATGATTTCTTCTACGAGCTTATCAAGCTCCAAATTCATAGCGCCAAACACCCTATCCGCATCGGTTCTAACACCGAAATTATCAATAGATAGAGTAACAAGCTCATCTACCGTATCGGCCTTTTTCATCAGCCCTTCATCAATAAGAAGTTTGTCGTAGTGGCTGACAAATGAGCGGGTCGAAATAGTCGGCGTACCAAAATAGCACGCCTCAGAGTTTAGCGTACCGCCGCCGCCGATAAACAGGTGGCAAAACGCCAGCAGATGCTGGACTATCATTTTTTCTTTCAAAACTGTCGCAAACGGCAAAAGCTCTTGCAACGGCTCTGGTTCATACCTAGGTATTGCAATAATATTGGCATCGAACTTATCTTTTATGATTTCAAGACCCTCGTAAAGTATCGGGTACTTTTTCATCACATAGCTAGCCTTGTACTCCTCTTCCCTGACAACTATCGTCGGCCTATTAGGATCTAGCCCGTACCTTCTTAGTACGGCGTCATAGTAGTTTCTATCAGGTATGAACTCCGCAAGCCAAATAAGCACATCCAAAAAGTGATACTCAAATATCTGGTCTTTTTCAAGACTAAAACGCTCAAATATCTCACACGGCACCATATATGGACGAAATGCTTTAGTAGAAAGCGGCAGTGTCAGCCTTGCTTGCGGAAGAGCTTTTTTGAAGTCTGACACATAGTCTGAGAGTGGAATATCATAAAAATTGTAGATAGGAATACCAAGACCAAAAGCCACACGATTGGCATCCACCGAGCAGAGGCAAACGAGTTTTTCTACATTTTTGTCCCGTATGAACTCCATCAGAGCAAACTGTCTGTCGATGCTTGCCTTTAGCTTATCTTCTAGCCTTGCGCCGCCAAATTCGCCGATAGTGTGAAACGCTATGTCGTGAAGTCTCAAAAGCTCGACTATTTCACTATATCCAGCGCCCTCCCTTGCGGTGACGAACACCTCTTTGCCTTTTATCTCAAGCATTTTTATGAGATTTTTGAAAAACATCACCGATTTTGGAGTTACAAGGTCAAACCAAATCATAAACTAGATGATTCCTCTAGCTTTATAATCTTCATACCACCAAGGGCGAAGCGGTATAACATCGGTTTCGCTAAACATAAATCCGTATTTGCCGCCGTCATAATCCATCATGCCGACTGCTTTAACATTCGGGCTTATCGTCTCGCATTTATTGGCGCATGTGTATAGGCAGTCTTTTTGGCAAGCCTTGTTTTCTATCGCATCGAGTACACCCTGTGCTTGGGCGCTCTCTAGTGCCGCATCAAAGCTACCTGCCTCTCTGATGTTTCCTATCTTTAGATACGGAAGCCACATTAGACACGGGTATAGATTGCCGTATGGGTCAAGGTCTATGTTCCTCGCCCCCATGTAGCAGTTAAAATCTATATGCTCACCGTCAAATACCGCTTTTTGCAAAATATATTTGCTTGCATATCTACCTTTGTCATAGCCTATCGCAAGAAGCTGCCTGTCTATCTCCGCAAGCTCAGCCTCGGTGTAGATAAAGTCGTCTTCAGAGAGAATTTTTTGCGTTACATTGTCTTTTTTGTTTCTGTATCTCTCTGGATTGTATCTGCCGTATCCCAGATAAAGACCTACGCCCATCTCTTTTGCGAAGTTGTATACCCACTCTATTAGATGGTGGTTTTCTTTGTAGATGGTAAACTGAAACCTTAGAAGAACGCCCGGTATTTTTTTTAGCCTCTCAATGGTCTCCATCGATTTTTTGAAACCGTCCTTATGCAGGCGTATCTTCGAGTGTGTCTCTTCATCCCCGTCGAGTGAAATATCAAGCCTGTAAAGCGGCGATTTTTTGAGGACATACTTAGCTATCTCTTCGTGCTTATCGGGAAACCACCCAGTAATTGGGGAGTCTATTATGACATCAGGATGGTACTTTTGCAGACTATC
>JFJP01039595.1_pt1 | contig 19319 bp, 12 predicted proteins | sample 431651 | NCBI WGS metagenome assembly JFJP01 (sample SAMN02602958, study PRJNA72255) | Microbial mat metagenome, whole genome shotgun sequencing project. | biome: fresh water; feature: sink hole; material: water; isolation source: purple microbial (photo- and chemosynthetic) mats found in...
GCATACACTTTAGCTTTTCGGGCAACATCCTTATCGATGTTTAATGTCAGTTTTGCATCCATATTACGTAAGTATTGTGTCACAAAGATACGTAAGAATTGTAGAATTGTCAAGTTTATCTATAGTCTATATTCTAGGAGATCCCTCCTCTGCAGGCATCATATGTGAAGGAGATCCCTCGCTGTCGCTTCGGGATGACACTATTGTTTTGTTGTATAGAGGGAAAAAAGTGGCGATTCGTAAATTACTTTTTTGACATTGAAAATGTTCTTCGAATCGCCACTTTTTTCCCCTAAATGATCCCGAAAATCCCTGTCATCCTGAAGCGCAGCGAAGGATCTCCTGCTTTGAGCAGGAACTCCCGATAAAATCATCTTCTAATCAATCCAGTCTTAATTATTCATAATTGCCGGTAGTCATATTAAATAATCTTTGTATATTTAAATGCATAACTTCAATTTACCTAACCAGCCTGGAGGACTTAAATCATGGAAAAACAAAGCAAAGGAATGTTAACCAGAAGAAAATTTGTAGGCACTGCGGCTACAGTTACAGCTTTCACAATTATCCCAAAGAATGTATTAGGGAAGCAATTCGGATCAGTAGCCCCGAATGATAAAATCAGAATGGCCCATATAGGATGCGGTATGCAGGGGCACTCTGAACTTGGACCGCTTGTCAATTGCCCCGATCTGCAGATAGTTGCAGTGTGCGACCCCGAAACAGACGGAAGAAATTACCTGAACTTCGGAAACGGTACAAGTGTTCCAACAGGAACTCTCAATACAATCAGGAACCTGGTGGGTAATCCAAAGTGGAGGGATGGAATTAATTATGTCCCGGGTGGCCGTATGGTTATGAAAGAGGTTATTGAGACCTTCTATGCCAACCAGAGAGCAGTTGATAAGTTTCCGTCGGTAAAGGCTTACAATGATTACAGGGAGATGTTTGAGAAAGAAGATATCGACGCAGTTAAGATAATGACACCCGATCATCTGCACGCCACAATTGCAATAACCGCAATGAAAAAAGGCAAACATGTCATTACTCATAAACCTTTGGCAAACAGGTTGTATGAATCTGATCTGGTTATAAAGACAGCAAAAGAGACGGGTGTTGCGACATATTTTATGCCTTATAACAGTTACCAGTCAAGTGAACTGATTAAAAAAATGGTTGCAGATGGCGCCATAGGTACTCTAAAAGAAATTCATGAATGGTCAGCAAGACCTATGTGGACACAAAATATTGAAATGCCGAAAAATCTTCCACCTGTGCCGGAAGGATTTGACTGGCAAATGTGGCTTGGTCCGGTTCCCGACCGTCCATACAGCCCCGACTATACACACACACTGTTCAGAGGCTGGTATGACTTCGGCGGAGGATCATTTGCTGATATGGGTCATTATACTATGTGGACAGTCTGTGACGCATGGGATCTTGATGTCCCTGCATGGGCTGAAGGATTTGGCAGCAAGGGTTGCAGAACACAGAACTTCGCTACAGGTGCTTTTCCAAATGACTTTTCATTTCCGCTTGCAGAGACAATACGTGTACACTATAATGCAAAAGGATCAAGAGGACCAATCGATGTATACTGGTACGACGGAGGTATGAGACCACCGGCAATTCCTGAGCTGGAGGAAGATAAAAAACTGATGGGGAATTCCGGAATTCTATATATCGGCGACAAAGGCAAGATCCTTGATGGCAGGTTATTACCTGAAAGTAAAATGAAAACCTATATGGGTGAAAACTATACTCCGCCTGCAGCACGTGGGATGGGACAACGTCCCCCACAGGCAGCTGCCGGTCAGGCGGCCCCAACAGGACCGAGAATAGGAGCTTTACCACCAAAGTTTGAGGAATGGATTGCAGCTTGCAGAGGCGGATCTAAAAATACAACAGGCAACTTTGCATCAGCAGAAGCGCTCTCCACAATGATAAACCTTGGTATAGTTTCAGTTCGTGCCGGAACAAGAGTTCAATTTGATCCGGTTACCAGAAAGATAACTAATAATGAGGCTGCCAACAAACTCCTAACCCGAGAATACAGAAAGGGTTGGGAGCTGTAATAATTATACGTAAGTTCTTATTCTGAATAATAATTTTTAATTGAGATTTTATGGGACTATTTAACAAGATCCGCGGGGAGTTTATCGACATTATCCAATGGCTCGACCCCACAAATAATACTATGGTTCATCGTTTTGAGAGATTTCAGAACGAAATAAAAACAGGGGCCAAGCTGACTGTCAGGGAATCGCAGGTTGCGGTGTTCATTAATGAGGGACAATTGGCTGACGTTTTTTCACCAGGACTATATACACTTAACACACAAAACCTTCCGATACTAACAACTCTGAAGGGATGGAAGTATGGTTTTAACAGCCCATTCCTTGCAGAGGTATATTTTGTTAATACCAGGCAGTTTACAGATCTTTTATGGGGTACACCTAATCCGGTAATGCTGAGAGATCCTGAGTTTGGTCCCATCAGAATCAGAGCTAATGGAAACTATGCCATGAAGATCTCCGATCCGGGTCTGTTTATTAAAACAATAGCAGGTACCGATGGTAACTTTACTACAGAAAGCATCTCTAATCAATTGCGCAATGTAGCTGTTACAAGATTCACAGATGCTATTGGTGAAAGCAAGATCCCTGTTCTTGATATGGCATCAAATTTTGATGAGATCTCGAAATTCTGCGAAAACAAAATGAAACCCGAATTCCTTGAATACGGTATTGATCTTTTGAAATTTCTTGTTGCAAGTATCACTCTTCCCGAAAATGTTGAAGCCGCTCTCGATAAGCGCTCAAGCATGGGCATAATCGGTGATATGAGCAAATTTACTCAGTTCCAGGTTGCCGAATCGATGGAGGCAGCAGCAAAAAATCCTGCAGGTGGCGGTGCAGCGGCAGGCATGGGCATGGGGATGGGCTTTGGCATGGCAAATGCTATGATGGGGCAAATGGGATCAATGGGCCCCGGCCAACCTCAGCAACAGTCAGGTCCTCCTCCTGTACCCGGTGCAGTAACTTATTTTGTTGCAGTTAACGGTCAGCAGTCAGGGCCATATGATCTGAATGCACTCAGACAGATGGCTTCCCAGGGACAAATAACAAAAGATACTCTTGTATGGAAACAGGGAATGGCCCAATGGTCGGCAGCTGGTGGACAGGGTGATTTAACAGATATTTTCGGTGCAGTGCCTCCTCCACTTCCACCAAAATAAGTTTTATAGAATATGTCACAAGAACCCATAATTGCCGACACCATCCAGAGAGAGACGGTCTGCAAAGGTTGTTCAGGCAAACTTCAGTTTGCTCCGGGAACAAATCATCTTAAATGTCCGGCATGCGGAACAGAGAATGAGATTGAGGTTTCTACACAGATACTTGAAGAACTTGATTTTGAACAATTTCTAAGCAATTTTGAGAAAGAATCAGATGTTCAGGAGGTAATTACAATAAAATGTAACGGTTGCGGAGCCCAGACAACATTTAATCCGAATGTTGTTTCCGATTCCTGCCCTTGCTGCGGCTCACCTCTGGTCTTGAAAAATGCTACATCATCTCATAGTATTCAGCCAAAGGCATTGCTCCCATTTTCAATAACTCAGGAAAGGGCCTTTGAACAGTTTCGTCTCTGGATAAATAAACTGTGGTTCGCACCAAACAAACTGAAGCATTATGCCAGACAGCTTGACAAGCTGACAGGTCTGTATATCCCATACTGGACATATGATTCAAATACAAGTTCAGACTATACCGGCGAAAGGGGAGACAATTATCAAACCACTGAGACCGGACCGGTAATGGAAAAGGGGAAAATGGTTGTCAAGACCCATACAGTGACAAAAATAAGATGGAGCAGTGTGAGCGGACATGTTGATAATGTATTTGACGATGTGCTCGTTGTGGCAAGCAGATCACTGCCACGGGAGTATGTTGAGAAACTTGAACCCTGGGAACTTGAAGACATGTTGCCTTTTAACGAAAGTTACCTGAGCGGATTTAAAACCGAGAGTTACCAGGTTGACCTTAAAGAAGGATTTGATGACGCCAAAATAAAGATGGATGAAAGGATAAGAGCCTCTGTCTGCAGAGATATCGGAGGTGATCACCAGAGAATACATTCACTTAACACTGTTTATAACAATATTACATTCAAGCACATACTCCTTCCAATCTGGATAAGTGCGTATATGTATAAAGATAAAGTATACAGGTTTCTTATTAATGGCAAAACTGGTGAAGTGCAGGGTGAAAGACCTTACAGCTGGGTTAAGATAGCTCTTGTATCAATATTGGCAGCAGTAATTATCCTCATTATATATAATCTGGTGAATAAAGAGCCTACTTCACTATAAGGGAGGCAGTTGAAAGGCCGGTTTTACCATCTGCCGAGATTCCTCTGACAACTACTGTATAATCGGTAGATTCATCAGAAGTATAAAACTCAACAAAGGTTTTGCCATCCTCATCTGTATGTATATCCGGACTCCAGTAAAGAGTGTTTCTGTAATCAGGGATTCTGCCCGATTTTAATGAATCAGTAGAATATTCAGGTGAGTAAAACTCTTCTTTTAACTGGCAGCCTTCGTAAACCTGTCTGAATATTGTATTATCAAATTCCATTGCACTCAGATTACCTTTTTTGGTAACGAAACTTAAGATCCCGTCAAATATATACTCCGAAAAGAAATATCTCCTGTTCAGAACATCTGCTCTTTCTATCTCTTTTGAATTAATTACCAATACTTTGTCAAAATCATACATTGGTACACCATCAACCAGTACAAGAGGTTTATTTTCGAATGGCAGACTTTGTAACTTATTTATCAGCTTAAGTTCAAGTTTACCATTCTGTTTTAAGGTATAAACATTTGGAATGATCTCTTTAACAACTTCTCTTATTGTAGAAAGCTCAATATAGTCAGCCATAAGAATTGTGTTCTCAGGTTTTCCATAGAAATCGGGAATGACCTTATTCTGAGATGGTTGCCTTTTCTGCCTGAAGGGCTCGTAAAGATTATTTATCTGCATACTAATAACAGCATTGTTTATTTTATCAATGCTGGTACTGTCGATTTTGAATAATGATGGCTGATAATTACTGAAATTGCTGTTGAATGGTTGTTTCAAATCGATGTAGTACCCGGTAATGTCCGGATCAATTGGCTGAATAACTATCTCATTTGTACCCGGTTCCCTTACAACAAAATAAAACTCACCATTCTCATTCGTATTTGAGAACTGGCAACGGGCTATCTTACCAACATAGGAAAGTGAGATTCCACTGTTTCTTAGAGGCTCCCCTGTCTCTTTAAGTCTTATAATACCATAAATAAGATGCCCTTCAAGCTCAGGAAGATACTGTGGATCATTAACTTTCGAAAGCATTGAATTTGATGACTGCAAATATTCCGCCCCTGTCTTCTGCATTTCTTCAGAATTAACAATACCGGTTTTCGCAACCGACACTGACAGATAAGATTCTATTGTTCTACCTGAACCGTCAGTTGCAACAATCATAAGCTTAACCTTTTCCCTAGAAGAATATTCCGACTTATCAGGAGTTATTTTAAAAAGTATCTCTCCTGCATTTTCTGATCCGGGTTTAACAATTGTATTTCCTGATTCTGTAATTTCTTGTACAGAACCTTTAAGGGATGAAGGTGATTGAAGTGCAAGACTTTCAAAGCTTCCAAAAGGATTTACAACAGAAATGGTTTTATGACAAAACTGATCCGCAGGCCAGTTCTGCATCCAGTTTGAATATGCCCTTATAACATAATTGCCTGAGGATAGATTTTCAGGTATGCTGAATACTGAAGATCCGGAATGATTCTCAACTTTTACTTTTAGCTGTCTCAGCGGAAAGTTATTCCTGTCAAGGAACTCAACATAGACAACCTTGCTGTTTTCCGACGGAGCATTTGTTAAACTATTTAAAGTTATAACATTAAGCCATACTTTCTCGCCGGTTATATATAAGCTGCGATCGGTGTTTAATATCAGCCGCTCTTTATAGGATACTCCTTCTTTTTCAATAATAACCTGCGAAAATAAATTTTGATCGAATAAAGAAGCTAAAATCACTAAAGCACTGAAAAACAATACATCCCTTATGATATACGTTTTAAATCCTCCAAATAGTGTCAGGTTAGGCATTTCAGTTAAAATCTATCCAGAAATCTGGTTTTGTTATTGTTCCGGTAAATTCACAATTTGCACACTCAGGTATGGCAAATACCATTTTATCGAGAACTTCTGTTCCTGGTTTGAACAAAGGCTCAATAAAATAATATGTTGATGTTTTGCAGTACATTTCATACAACTCATCCCAGGTTAGAGGCGCTGAATAAAAGGATCTTGGATAATCCTTCAAAGCCATCTCAATTCTTTTACATGGATTCCTGTAGTTTGGAAAATTCATCACAGCAAGCTCGCTAAAGCTTATAAACCTTCTTTTCTCTTTTACTGCAGATACCTGAAAATATCCAAGAATCCGCTCATCAGGATTATTGATATTATGTATATTACTTACAACAGGGAATGGCTGAATGGAATATATACTTCCTCCTTTTTCATTAATCTGTTGCATATTATACCAGAAGTCATATTCCTTTTCAGATACAGAGTACTGTTTCATGAGAATACTGTACTGAAGAAGTAACCTGTCAGATTTACGGGGATCGATAAATGAAATTTTCTGTCCCTCCACCCTGTCTGACTTGCCTGCAAAACTTGAATAAATGAGTATTTCCTGCGATTTTCTCATCTTATAGCAATACTCCTTAACATCAGCAACAGGGACAATGATGGTTTCATTTACATAATCATATTTTTTCGGGAAGGGAACTTTAAATTTCCAGGTCTCTTCATATTCCCAGCGGTAGTATTTATTTACTCCACCTCTTGAATCAAGAAATATCCTTAACCCTTCATTCATTACAGTCCCGCTATTACCAATCTCCTGATCTCGTGCATAATAAATATTGTCAATGTCAGACACCGCTTCCATTTTATATGGCTCTGACTCATAAACATTTCCATCGGCTGTCTGAATGTGCAAAACATATGTACTCCCAATCACACCCCGGAATTCAATACTGTCAGTTTTATAAAGTCCGTTGCCGTAATTTTTAAGATAAAAGTTCTTTGAGTTTTCGTCAGAAATGTAAATCGTGGCGTCTGAAATAATTTCAGGAACTGTATCCTGATCCTGAACTGATCGCGATAACTTTACCGTGTATGAGGCGTTTTCATCTGTAATCAATCCCTCAACCACCAAAATAGATTCATAACCTTTAAGTTCGGGTACATAAGGTTCCACACACTTTGAAAAGGAGATGGCCAGGAAAAGAAGAAGAAAAACTCTTGTTAAAGCTTTAAACATTAATCTGCGATCTTATCTGAGTAAAATTTTAAATGCTATTATTTACAGGGTAGCAAAAATAATACTAATTATATACCTAATTCATATCTGTTAAAAAGATTCTCGAATAGCAATGCAAATAAGTCAAAAACTTCATTTGAAACTGTCCTTCCAGAAATCCGGTTTCATTGTACTTCCTGTTACAGAGCAATCAGAACACTCAATTTTTGTAAATACCAGCCGGTCTAATTTCAGAGTACCATGAATATATTTTGGTTCCACAAATGTATATCCTGAAGTTGTATACATATAGTGAATATCATCCCATGTAAGCGGAGGATTAAATGCAACCCATGGCGGGATTTCAGGAGAATCCTCTATTCTGATGCAGGGGTAATGATAATATGGGAGATCTAGTCCGACAATATCTTTGAAAGGGATTTCCTTTCTTCTCTCACGCACTGCTGATACCTGGAAATAGCCCAATACTTTTTTATCAGGATTATTCACATCATGAATATTACTTGATACAGAGTAAGGCTGTGCAGCAAAAATATCTCCGCCAATTACATCGACTTTTGATAAATTATACCAAAATTGATATTCTTCACGTGAAATAGAAAACTGCCTCACAAGCATACTGTAATGGAGAAGCAACCTGTCAGATTTGTCGGATGCAATAAAAGCCAGTGGCATCTTCTGTATAGTCTTTGAATCACCGGGATAGGTTCTGTTAATGAGAATTTCAGACGATTTACTGTTCTTCCAGCAATATTCCCGTACATCAGGATTCATATATATATGGGCCTCATCAATGTATATACTTCTTGAAGGAGTTGGGACTTTAAACTTCCAGGTTTCGTCATATTCCCAACGATAATATCTCGAGTCATCTCCCTCCTTCGATCTGAGATAAATCTGAATCCCAATATCTGATTCTGTTCCGTTATTAACCAAAACCTCATCCTTTTCAAAGAAGACAGAGTCAATGTCCGATACATCATACATCAGGCATGGATCTGATTTATACTCTTCCCCTTCACTTGTTGTTATATGAAGAGTATAGGTCCGGCCCACACTTCCCTTAAAATCTGTGATGTCAGATTTGTAAATGCCATCACCTGTGTTTCTAAAAAAATAAGTATTACCGATATCATCAGAGACTGAAACAGAAGCATCAGAAACCATTTCAGGAGATCCATCATCCTGCATCGACCTGGCAAGTTTTACCGAATATGAAGAGTTCTCGTCCGTTATCAGTCCATCAACAACAAGAAGCGACCGGTAACCCTCAATATTGGGGATATAGGGCTCTATACATGTTGTAAGTAAGAATATTATAATCATGACAACAACAGACCCTGAACCTGGTTTTGACATATCCTTTTAATGAATTGAACGCATTGTGGAAAGAAAGATGATGAAACCTGTGTAAAAATAATATTTATAATATGTCGCTTGAAGAGAATTTTAAAATTTATCGAATAAAAAAAAATAATAGTCAGAATGCAGATCAGACAATAAAAATTTGTTATTTCGGGTAATGAAAATCCGGTCTGTTTATACTATGGCGGCGATTGTTCCGCTTTTCCTTTTTCTGGTTACAAATCCCCTTAAAGGTCAAAATGGTAATCTGTTAAATAACAGGCCATTAAACACTTCCGGTAATAATATGTTACAATCGGTTTCCGATCAGCAGGAGGCAGATCTTAAAAAATTGTATTCATCAAAAGTTGAAACGCCAAAAGAGTTTTTAAACGGTAAAGAATATGAATCGTACTATTCAAGGGTAAAAGCAAAGCCACTTTTATTCTATGAAAAGAAACGGTCAGCCAGTATCATAACAAAAACAAGGCAGTATAACAATCTCACACTGCAGTATGATACTTACCTTGATGAGGTAATATATTCCGACACAAGCAGAACCTTAAACTTCAGATTTCCGCAGATTGCACTTAATAAAGATATTGTTGATGAATTCTATTTGTATTTTGAAGATGATGCCTTACATTTTATAAACTACAGAGAACCGGAGACATCCAAAATGGGTCTGAAAGAAGGATTCTATGAACTGGTATTTGACGGTGGTTTAAAGTTTGTAATCAGACATGAATCAAAAGAATTTCTCCGTGAAGGAAGGAATAATTACAAATATTACCCTAAATATTATATTAGCACAGGAGAAGAATTTACAACATATAAAAACAGGAAAGCATTCCTCCGGCTTTTCGGGAATAAAGCTGAAGATGTTAAACGATTTATTAAATCATCCGGTATAAAAGTCGGAAAAGCTGATAAATTTCAAATTGTCAGTATATTGAAGTATTATGATTCGCTGATTGTTTCCGGAAAATAAACTGAATGAAGAGATTTATCTGCATATTTTTTACTGCATTCATAATACTTGATGCAGCCTCACAGGATAAGGGAGTTACTTTACAGCTTCAGCAGATCCTTTTTAAGAATTTTGCCGACACTCTGGAAAAAACCATTCCTGTAAAACTCTTTTATACTGATAATTGGGTTGATAGTCTTTTCCTCGATGTATCAACTGAAAATGAGTCTCTTAACAACCTGCTCAACAAATCATTAGTCAGAAATGGTCTCTCTTTCATTATTACAGATGATAATAAGGTCATTCTTTCAAAAGGGTATAATATTAAAACCAATTTCAGGAAAGAGTATCTCGAATACCTGAAAAAGAATCAGGCAATAAAAGACACAACCAGCTATGTCCGGGTGACAAAAAAATCTGATGGTGTTCAGGCCAATGATGAATACATGGTATTCAAAATCGGAAACCCTTCAGGATCGGCTAATAATGAGATCGTTACTCTTTCGGGTACAATAACAAATCCTGATGACTCCGAGCCCCTTGTTGGTGTTGTTGTTTACATCGAAAAACTAAAAGCCGGAGCTGTAACAAACAATGTCGGATACTATTCGATAGATCTGCCGAAAGGCCAGTATCAGATAGAATACAGAATGGTGGGAATGCGGCAAACAGTCCGTAACATCATCATTTATTCTGATGGGATCTTAAATGTGGAGATGTCGGAAAGGACGAATCAGCTTAATGAAGTCATAGTATCGGCAAACCGGGAGAATGCTGTAAGAAATGTCAGGATGGGAGTTGAAAAGATAAATGTTAAGATGCTGAAGCAGATCCCGATGGGGCTTGGTGAAGTTGATCTTTTTAAAAGTTCATTGCTCCTGCCCGGGGTAACATCAGTTGGTGAGGCATCGGGAGGCTATAATGTCAGAGGAGGAAGTGCAGATCAGAACCTTATTCTGCTTGACAATGCCCCGATAATTAATCCATCCCACTTTTTCGGTTTTTTCTCTTCATTCAACTCCGATATGATAGAAGATGTTACACTTTATAAAAGCGGGATTCCGGCAAAATTCGGTGGAAGGGTTTCATCAGTTATGGACATCGTGCTCAAAAAAGGGAGTTACGAAAAATTCAATCTGAGCGGAGGGATCAGTCCGGTCACCGGAAGAATCATGGTCGAAACTCCGATAGTAAAAAACAAGAGCTCTATAATACTCAGTTCAAGAACAACATATTCAGACTGGATGCTTGGAATGCTTAACGACCTTCAGCTTCAGAAGAGCAAGGCAAGCTTCAGCGACTTTCAGGGATTGCTGACAATTGATCCAAATGATAAGAATTCAATTTCACTTTCGGGCTATTTAAGCAACGATTATTTTGATTATTACAAGGAGAGCGCCATCAATTACAGGAATCTTGCCTCAACACTGAAATGGCGGCATGTTTTTAATCCTCTATTATCAGCTCAATTCTCTGCAATAGTAAGTAATTATGATTATGAGGACAATTCCAATCAGGATTCGACAACATATTTTTCTTTAAAATACAAGCTTTACCAGCAAATAGTACGTGCAGATTTCACCTATCGTCCTTTTGATAAACACAAGGTCGAATTTGGTCTTGATGCAACAAATTATTCTCTTCTGCCAGGCGTTCAGCATCCGGTGGGTGAGTATTCAAGAATAGAATCTAAAACCCTTGAAAAAGAGAGAGCAATTGAACCTTCCCTTTACATTAGCGATGAAGTTGAAATTTCTCCTCTGCTGCTTTTATCCGGAGGATTAAGAGTAACCGGGTTTACTGCATTCGGACCAAAAACACAACTACTATATAACGAGAACAGACCAAGGTCAATCGAAAATATTACAGATACAATCTCTTATTCCAGCGGGGAAATTTTAAAGATGTATCCAGGAATTGAGTACAGATTATCAGCAAGATATGTACTTACACCCGATTTATCCGTTAAAGCAGGAATTCAGAGAAACTTCCAGTACCTGCATATGATTTCAAACACAACATCGATGACACCCACTGATATCTGGAAACTGAGCGATAATTTCATAAAGCCACAGAGAGGAGTTCAGTATTCAGTGGGTATATACAGGAATATAAACAGCAAGGCACTTGAAACATCTCTGGAGGTTTACTATAAAACGATAAAGAATGTCCTTGACTATAAAGGTGGTGCGGAATTGCTTATGAACGATCATCTCGAAACTGATATAATAAACGGCAACGGGAAGGCTTATGGCATTGAAATGATGATAAAGAAACAGATGGGAATGCTTACAGGCTGGGTCAGCTATACTTATTCAAGAACTCTATTAAAAGTTGATGGAGATTTTGAAGAAGAGAGAGTGAATGGGGGTAAATATTTCCCGGCAAACTATGATAAACCACATGATCTTAAATTCGTGGCAAATGCAAAATTGCTGAGAAGACTTAATTTCACAACCAACTTTGTTTACAATACCGGAAGACCAATTACTTACCCTGTGGCTTATTATAATTTCCTGAATGTCAACAGGGTTTTCTATTCTGACAGAAATGAATTTCGCATCCCCCATTACCTGAGGCTCGATCTGGCTGCTACTGTAAACGGGAACCTGAAAGCTCATAAACTGAACCATTCCTCGCTTACTTTCACTTTGTACAATGCTCTGGGAAGAAGGAATCCCTATTCGATATTCTTCAAGGTAGAGGATGGAGTTGTGAAAGGATACCAGATGTCGATATTTGGTCAGCCTATTTTTATGATTACCTACAATTTCAGAATACTGGGTAACGCCTCCACCGACTTCTGATTCTCAAAGATCTTTTGTCATCCAGATATCGCATCCGAAATGGCCTGAGTTGCCAAGCGGGGCTTTCAGCATCCTAAACCCGGCTCTTTCATAAAGACTAATAGCTTTACCGAGTTCAGGCAGCGACTCAAGATACAGATGCTTGTAATTCAGTCTTTTAGCCGACTCAAATGTCTTCTCCATCAGTTGCCATCCAATTCCTTTGCCTCTGTGAGAAGCAGCGAGATAAAATTTTACAAGTTCAGCATAATCCTCCGGAAGATTTGGAGTTGGAAATACTCCGCATCCACCAATAATTATACTATTTTCTTCGGCAATCCAGTATTCCGACCCCGGAGTCCTGAAAAGCTTATAAAGGTCATCTGTAGTCGGATCAAAATAGACTGTCCCCGGCCGGGCTATATTAAATTCCCGGAAGACTTTACGGATAAGTGCCGCGATTTCTTCGTTATCTCTTTCTTCTATGAGCCGGAAGATTACATCATTATTTACCATAAAACAGATCTCAGTAACTATTACTATAAACTGAATGTGTAAGTGTATTTCAATAGCAAGGACCTGTCGCTATAAAGCGGCAGGGTTGGTGTTTCCCTCGCAGATTGGTAAGAATACCTTTAATTGCTGTATTGTATTGTATATATGCACTTAATGAGAGGCGTGTATCCAGCATATACATAGTTTTAATTCCGAGTATATGATTTGTAATATTCAGGTCTCTGCCTGAAAAGTCAAGTTTGTCAAAGTTGTAAATTGCACCAAGCTCAAAATGACGCGATATATTCCATGTTGGCTGCATATTTACAGATAATCTTGTCCCGTCATAAAACTGGCCAGCCATTGTGGTTGTCATAATGAAAAATGGTTGTGTCATTGGTGTAGTAAGTCTTCCCTCAAATGAGAAGAACTTATACGTTCCCGGCAAAATAAAGAGCTCATCCTCTAGTAATTCGAGACTATCTCTGACACTCTCAGTATTATACTGAAAATTTGCTGAACCTTCCCACTGGTTCTTTGTCTGAAATGTCCAGCCCAGGGTATGATTTAATGACATTAGTGATCTGTCGTCAATATATGTCATATATAATAACCTGTACTCAGGTGAATGGCTATATAGCTTTGCTTTTTCTTCAGGCAGCCACCCCCACTTAATTCCGCCTCTGACTGAAGCAAAATCATTCATCATTTCAAATCCGATTCCCGGATTATAGTTTAGCCCCGACTGAGAGTAACCCAGATTATAACCAAGCCCTTTGCTCGAACGCCTCTCCCATCGTGCCATTATCCGGGAAGGATCTGTTAATGAACTGTTTTTAATATCATTCTCGAAGGTCTGACTCCATTTAAAATCGAGGTAGTCATTACCAAATAGTTTGAATATTCCATCCAACCCGTAACCAATGTTATATGTTCCATCTGCTCCAAGCCTGCTGGTCATCATAGCCCCGATATATGTATTCTCATTTATTACCTGCCTTCTAAATCTAAGCACCCCGAAGTTTTCAGAAGGAAGGATATCTTCATAAATACCTGCTTCATTCTTTAGTTTTAACGGTGCAGTCTGCATATCGAGCACACCCAAATCCCACTTCCCCACACGTCCTGTCATCCTTGCTCCACCATAGATCCGTATTGGATCGCCGTCATCACTTAGCCCTATTCTGCGACTGTAAAAAAGATTGCTGTTCCCACCCTGGGAAAAATCAAATACACTGGACCTTTCAAGGAAGAATGTCCGTTTTTCCGGCAGGTAAAGTGAAAATCTTGTAAGGTTAGTCTGCTGATCATCTACCTCAACCTGGGCAAAATCTGTATTGACAGTCAGATCCATTGTCAGATTGTTGGTGATTCCGTATTTTACGTCCAGACCTGCCTCGAGGACTGGTTTTGATGACTTAAGATAATCGGTTCCTGCCAGATTAATTTCATTGGTTTTATTTAACCCGGTTAACACATAGGGTGCAATATAGACTGGTTTAGCCGGCTTCACTCCCCTGAGAACAACCTCCTGGGCCTGAGATGGTTTCATTGCTGATGTCTGTCCCCAGTCAGGAGGAATAGCGGGGAAAAGATCTGTTTCATTTTTTGCAGGGATCCATCTCTGAACTATCAACCCCATCCTTACCTCCCCATCTATTTCCTGAAACCTGAGGCTTGAAAAAGGGATCCTGATCTCAAGTGACCATCCTTTATCGTCTTTTTTTGTACGAACATCCCAGAATGTGTTCCAGCTGATGTTCATTGGTAGCTGATCAGGTAATCCAACCACTGCATCCTTAAGGATTGTAGCATCCCACCTCAGACCATCAGGAGAGGTAAAGAAGGCAAGTCCGTTCTCCTTGTCATTGTAAGTATCAAGAATAATTCCGAACCAGTCACCTCCCATTCCCATATAGTCTCTTTTCAGACTTGCAGATCTGAGATCAGCAGGATCCTCAAAGAAAAGTTTTGAAGAAAAGTAAAGGTACTTATCATCATAAGCTATTCGTGTATCTGTTTTTTCAGAGGGATCTTTTCCATATACGGGTGAGTGCATTGTAAAAGTAATTGGCTGAATTGAATTCCATGCCTCCTCGTCAGGGATACCATCAAAAGTTACAGGAAGATCAAGCTTTTCAATCACCAGTGCATTCTTAAGATCAGATGAGAGTTTCGGAGCCTGCGCATTCACTTTTGCCAAGGTAAATCCCAGAATAAGAATTAGCAGAATAATATTTAAGTTGTGTCTCTTTTTCATTGAGGTAATCTGATTTGTACTAAAGGGTGAACCAGTAATTAAGTTTTATAAGGAAGATATTATTCGGGAATACTTTCTGAAGTTCTTTGTAAGAATCACTAAATGAAGCCTGTGATGAAGAAGTTCTGCCCGATCGTTCGCTTGACCAGACAAAATATATAAACGACCCCAGACGGTATTCCCATTTAGCTACAAGATTGGAGCGGAACTCATGAAAGTTAAAATCTGGATTTACAATTGAATACAGCGGAGATGTTATGTCTGAGTAATCCTGAAGAATATAATTGTCACCGGTTTTTTGACTGAATAAATAGTTAAATCTGTCATTAATTGATTCTGCATCAGGATTAGTTACGATCTTAAAATCTGAGTAGCTACCCCTGGAGACAAACGGACTACCGTAATATTGTACTGAGAATTCCGGTGTTATGTTCAGATCTACTCTGAATGTAAGACCAAGAGTCTTCTGTTCAATTCTCCCCAGTATATATTTCTTCTCAGTATAATAGTCTCTGGCTGCAACATACTGAAGATTGTCACGATTATCAGAATAGTCGGCGGTAATGCCCAGCTTAAGGGCCTGAACCGGCCGTACAGAAATACCCGGACTAAGCTGATAACTGGAGGCTGACTTATTGCCTCTGCTTTCATAATGATATGAAAACTCAGCAATTACCTTTTTCGACTGATCAGTTTTCACCTTTCCGAAAGTAGCCAGGCTATTGGGAACAATCATATCCGGTCCTCCTCGAAGGATCCTTGTATCTACCTGTTCTGAGTGAAGGATAAGATTGGTATTGAAACTCCAGTTATTCTTAAACTCCGATGAAAATGAAAGATGACCACCTGATCCAAGATAAGTACCATTAAAGTTCCAGGTATTAAATTGCTCAAGGCTTATCGAATATGTGTGAAAGACAGATACCGGCTGATTGATCAGGTAGGAAACAACATTCTCCTGGTTAATTTCATCAGCTGACCGTAAATAACCAAGGTCGTTCAGTTCCAGTCCGGGAGAAAGCCATGTTGCACCTGTAGAATATCTCCAAAATCCTTTTGATCCCTTCCCTACCTTAAGTTTCCCGCCAAAGCCGCTCAGATTTGTCTGAGTTGTATCATAGTCGAGGTAATGAACTCCGGGTCTCTGATAATAACGGGCCGATGATTCCTGTAAAGCCCTGATGGCTTCAGTTGTACCATTCACATAACTGCCAATCATCCTGCCATCAACATAAAACTCCTTATCTTTCCAGTGGTGTAGCAGATCAAGGCCTCCTGTAAAGGCATCTCTGCTCAGGAATTCAAGCGAAGGGTCATTTATAAAACGGTTAGCTGAAGTGAGCATACCTCCAACTACTGTATTTCCGGCATTATATCCTTTCTGCAAACGGGCAACCATATAGTTTGTAAGAGGTTCCACCTGGCGTTTACTCCTGTTTCCTGCAGGATCGCTTAGGTGGGCCATCTGGTTTGCAGTAAGACTCTGAATAAGTCCTACCGAGAGTCCTTTTGATGTAGTTCCGCTGAATTTTACTGCACTCAGAATCGCTGTCTTATCAGGCGATTTTACAAATGTGTCGTCATCCGGGTCGATCGACAGTGAAGGGGCATGTCCGATACGACGGGAATAAAAAAGGCTCTGATCATCAAATTTATAATCGAATATTGTAAGTCCTTCGAGGAAGAACGGACGTTTTTCTTCATAGAATGTCTCAAAGGCGGAGAGATTCATAACGGAAGGATCAGATTCCACCTGTCCGAAATCAGGATTAACTGTCAGATCGATAGTAAAGTTACTGGATACACCGATTTTGGCATCAAGTCCGATGTTTCCTCCCCAGGCTTTTCCGTTTTTTGTGAACGGGTTACCCGGCACCTCTTTCATCGTCTTCAGGTCGCCAAGTACAAACGGCATTATCTCAAGCCGCCGTGATTTTTTTAATCCGCTGATCCCTTTTAATTCTCCAAAGTTATAGAGCATACCCGGACCTATTTTTGATTGTCTTTCCCAGTTGCTCTCCTCAGAAATACGTGAGATCCAACGCCAGGTATGCAACCCCCACACCTGCTCCTCAGCATTGCTGTAACGCAACTGACTGAGAGGCACTTCAAGCTCGGCTACCCATGCAGAGTCTTCGAGCCCGGTTTTTCCTTTCCACACTGCATTCCAGTTAAAGTCCCAGTTCATTGGGTTAAATAACACAAGATCAACTTTTTGCCCCCATGCAGTTATTGTGAACTCAAAGCCGGTCCTGTAATCCCTGTAACTATCGAATGTGAGTCCGACCATATCGCCAACTGTCTCATCGCGAACTCCCGCCATTCTTACAATCTTGTCGGGTTCCCCGTCATAGGCACGGAAAGCGATATATAGATTTTTATCATCGTACTGAATATTCATTTCAGTTGGATAAGTTGGTTTTGCACCCTCATTCGGAATAAACTGGTGATAGTCGCCTGCCCAGGTACCTTTTTTCCAGCATTCGTCATCAAGCTTGCCGTCAATTACAGGCTTTTCAGTTACCAGCCTTGAGGTAGTGTATTCCGGTTGCTTAAGTGTTGCTCCTTTCAACAAAGTATCCTGCTTTGAAGATGTTGTTTGTCCTTTAACAATGTAAGAAAGCGAACTTATTATTGTTAATAAAATAACAGTAGCTGAGCGTAAATTAGATGCAAATATTTTCATTTATATATATGAAAGAAATAATCAATCGGAATTGCGTTCAAATTTATAAGAATTACTTATTAGTCAGTATGTTTTATAAAACTATATGTTGAAAATCAATTCTGGTAAGAATCGTGTATATTTATATTTAAATAATCAGAATTGAAAATATCAAATATTTTATCTGTAAGAAAATGAAAAAATCATTATTCCTTTTAATCCTTGTCTTTGTAAGTTGTTATATTTCAATGGGACAGCCTCCCATTGGACAACCTCAGACTACACAGGTTCCGGATGTTTTTATTTCCACGGGAACACAAAACACCGACCTTGTTTACAAGGTAAACGGGAGGAACGGAAAGCTATTTCAGGTGTACCTCGGAGCAAAACTGCTTAATACAGCATCATTAAACCAGTTAAGGGATGCCGGGCATCAGGCATATGCAACTTATGGAAATGATAATCTCTTTGAACCGGCTGTCAGGTTGACACATAATGATGGAAACCAATCTCTTGAGCTTAAATATGTGAGTCATACTACTGAAAAACCTGACGCTAATACCACTCTTACAAAAATACTTCTGAAAGATCCTGTCTATCCTGTTGAGGTAACACTTAACATTAAGGCTTTTGCAGCAGAAGATGTTTTGGAACAGTGGATTGAGATTGTTCATAAAGAGGCTAAAGCAGTGAAAATTTATAATTATGCCTCATCAATGCTTCACTTCGATGCAGACAGATACTGGCTGACTCAGTTTCATGGTGACTGGGCTGAGGAGATGAAAATGCAGGAGAGTGAGCTTACAAGCGGCATCAAAATAATTGATACAAAGCTTGGAACACGGGCACATATGTACCAGACTCCTGTATTCTTTCTCTCTCTAAATGAGAAATCTGATGAAACAACCGGAGAACTTATTGCCGGAACATTAGGCTGGTCGGGTAATTTCCAGTTACTTTTTGAAATCGATGAAAAGAATTCACTGCGCGCAGTCAGCGGAATAAATCCCTTTGCATCGGAATACTCTTTGCAGCCGGGTAAGGTATTTAAAACTCCTTCTTTCATATTTACCTATTCAGATGAAGGGAAAGGACCTGCAAGCAGAAACCTACACAGGTGGGCTGCATTTGATGAACCCAAACTTTCAGGGCTGCTCGACGACACAAAAAAGATGGGACTCGATCTGTTCCTGCTTGATGACGGATGGTTCGCAAATAAGTATCCCAGAAATAATGACCGCGCCGGTCTTGGTGACTGGCAGGAGAACAAAGCGAAACTACCGAATGGATTAGGATACCTTGTAAAAGAAGCAGATGCCAAAGGAGTTAAATTCGGCATATGGATTGAACCGGAAATGGTAAATCCCAAAAGTGAACTTTATGAGAATCATC
>JFJP01001933.1_pt1 | contig 19317 bp, 16 predicted proteins | sample 431651 | NCBI WGS metagenome assembly JFJP01 (sample SAMN02602958, study PRJNA72255) | Microbial mat metagenome, whole genome shotgun sequencing project. | biome: fresh water; feature: sink hole; material: water; isolation source: purple microbial (photo- and chemosynthetic) mats found in...
TGCGGCAGCTTGAGCAGATGCTGACGCGGGCAATAGCACCGCTCCAGCCGCCATGAGCGCTGAAACTGTGCCTAATAAAGTATAATAATGTTTCGGATTCATAATGCTTCCTGATTCTTTGGGTTGTCCTAGTGACGAATACCACAGCATTCGCATTCAATCAATAGCAGGAAAAATCCTTAAGGGTTTCTTAAGGATGCTCATCCTAAGCCACTTGCGGCGGATAAAATATATCAGCCGGCCGCCACCAAGTCACTAATCGGCTCCCGTCCTTAAAGGAACTTTCCGGGATTCAGCAGGCCGTCCGGATCGAGGGCGTGCTTGAGCGATTGATGAACGCCGAAGGATGTCTCGCCGAGGGCTTGGCGAATCCAGCGCTTTTTAGCGAGGCCGACCCCGTGTTCACCGGTGATGGCCCCACCATTTTCGAGCACCCAAGTGAAAAGCAAATCGAGCGCGCGATCGGCACGCTCGCGGATGATCGGATCAGCATAATCGCCAACCATCAGATTGGTATGAATATTGCCATCTCCTGCATGGCCGAAACAGGCGACGTCGATGCCGGTTTCTTCCTGAAGTTGCTTCGCAAAATTTACGAGCTCAACGAGTTTCGAACGCGGCACCACGATGTCCTCGTTGAGCTTGGTCAATCCGGTATCGCGCAAGGCATAGGAAAACTCGCGGCGGAGCTGCCAAATGCGTTCGCATGACGCCTCATCCGGGGCGCGCTCGATGAAACTGGCACCAAGATTCGTTAGAAGTTGGTAGAGTTCCTCCAGTTCCGAGGCGACAGCGGCCGGGCGGCCGTCGATTTCCACGATGAGGTGGGCGTTTCCGGGCGGAAAGGTTTCTGCACCGAGGCGCTTGCGGGCGGCTTGCAGCGTGAACGTATCGGTGATTTCCAATGCGGATGGCAGGTGACCAGCGTTGAGAATGGCCTGCACGGCGGCGGCGGCCATCGGGAACTCCGGGAAAATCGCCGCCAGCATCGCACGGCACGCGGGCTTCGGGATCAGCCGGACTGTGGCTTCGGTGACGACACCTAACAAACCTTCCGATCCGGTGAAGAGCCCGACGAGGTCAAAGCCGGTCTTGTTCTTGTGAAGACGTCCTCCGGTGCGGAGCACGCGGCCATCGGCAAGCACGACTTCCAGGCCTAACACATAACTGCGGGTGACGCCGTATTTCAAACAACGGGGCCCGCCGGCATTGGTGGCGATGTTCCCACCGATCGAGCATTCCTTGAGCGACGCGGGGTCCGGCGGGTATTCCCAACCAACCGCGCGCGCGGCATTCTGGAGATCCCGTGTGATGACGCCGGGCTGCACGATGGCGACGCCATCCTCGGGATGCATGCCGAGGATGCGGTTCATGCGCATCACCGAGAGCACGATGCCGCCCATGACCGGCACACAACCGCCGACGTAGCCAACGCCCGCGCCCCGTGTGGTGACTGGGATCTTGCGCTGGTGGGCGAAGGCGAGCACGGCGGACACATCCGCCGTGGATTCAGCAAACACGACGGCATCCGGCGGATGGCTGGCCGACCACTTGTCTGCGGAATGAGCGGCGATGATCTCAGCGGCGGAGCTGACTTTTTCCGGGCCCAGCAAGGAAACCAGCGGAGCAAACCAATCGTGAGGTGAGGCATTCATGTGGAAACCACGTTTCCGATCACTGATAGATTTTGTTGTAATACTCGTCCACCATGCGATTGGCATCGAAGAAGGGGACAACGTCGTTCATTGAGTTGAGGACGATACGGTTCCAATCCTTCGGATGATCGTAGTAGGTCGGCAGGACTTTTTCGGTGAGCACCTTGTAGAATCCTAACAAATCACTAACATCGCGTTCTCCTGCGCTGAGTTCGAGGTCAGCTGGCGGGATGATGAACGAGTTTTCCCCGTCCTTGGCGAATTCGCAAACCCAGCCGTCATAGGTGGAGAAATTGACGGAGCCATTCATGGCGGCGGTCATGCCGGAGGTGCCGGAGGCCTCGCGCGTCACGACCGGATTGTTGAGCCAAATATCCGAGCCGTTTTTGAGGAAGCGGGAGAGTTCGAGTTCGTAACCGACGAGCACGGTGGCGTTCGGATAATCGCGGGTGATGCGGATGAGATCGTTGAAGGTATCGATCGCGCCGAAATCAAATGGATAGGGTTTTCCGGCCCAAATGACTTGCACGGGATATTGGGTGTTGTTGAGAAGTTCGCGGAACAACTTGATATCGCGGGTGATCAGGTCCGGGCGTTTGTAACCGGCAAAGCGGCGGGCCCAGACGATGGTCAGCACGTCCGGCTTGAAGAGTTTGCCCGTCTGGTCCGCAACGACGCGGAACAGGCGCTCCTTGAGTTCGCGCTTGCGGTGGCGGAGTTCGTCAGGATCGCCACTGGTGCGGGCGTGTTCGAGGCCGTGATCCACCCAGTATTTCTTGTTTTGGGCGTTGGTGATGTGGGTGATCTCGCAGATATCCGGCGAGTTTTTCCACATATCGCGGGAGACTTCGCCATGGAGCTTGGAGACGCCGTTGGCCACGCGCGCCAGACGTAGGGCCGCCAGCGTGTGGTTGAATTCGTCGCCCTCAATGCCGGTGATTTCGCGGACTTTTTCTTCCGGCGTGCCGCCAAAGAAGGTGAAATCGCGCAGGAGGGAGAAGCTGTGACGTTCGTTGCCGGCTTCTTCCGGGGTGTGAGTGGTGAAAACGAGGCGTTTGCTCACTTCCTCCACGCTTTGATGTTTTTCGTAGAGATGGAAAGCGGCCGAAAGCCCGTGGGCTTCGTTGAGGTGCCAGACATCGGGGTCCACGCCGAGTTCGTCGAGCAAGCGGGCACCGCCAGCTCCGAGCACGATGTATTGGGCAATGCGCCGCAGATGGTCCTGATCGTAGAGACGGTGGGTGATCGCGCGGGACAGTGAATCGTTTTCCTCGACATCGGTGCTGAGGAAAAACATCGGCACGGTGCCGAATACGTCGCCCGGAAGGAACATCGCCTTCACCCACACCGGATGGCCGTGAACTGGCACGGTGAAGCGGATGCCGGTATCCTGAAGGAAGGCGTATTCTTTTTTGCGGAACTGAATGGCCAATTCACGGTCTTCGCCGCGGGCTTGGCTGTAGTAGCCGTAAGTCCAGAGAATGCCGATGCCACAAAGGTTCTGCTTGAGGTCCGCCGCCGAGCGCATGTGCGAACCGGCAAGGAATCCAAGGCCGCCAGAATAAACTTTGAAACTCTGGTCGATCGCGAATTCGCAGGAAAAATAAACCGCGCTTTTCGCGTATTCCGGGGCGATTTCGTAATGGTGGGTGAATGGTTTGGGAAGAAAAGAAGAAGCCATAATGGGTGGATTAGGGGTTGGTGGCGGGTGCCGTTCCGGGGCGAGACAATGGTTCTTGCTAAACCATGCAGGCAAGAATGATTTTCCGGATCAGTCGACACGCTTGTTTTATGCCAAATTTCACGGCATTTCAAGCTCACCGATTGGGGCCAAACGTGGCGTTTTCGCTCGGACAACGGATTTCAGCCTTCCGCGATCGTCCGGCGGACCGCTTCGGCGATGAAATTTTTCGCATCCTCCGGGATGGCCGTGCCAAATTTCAAGGTCCCGCCTTGGCATTCCACCTGAATCAGAGTTTGGAGCATGTTGTTCTTCTGCCATTTCGCGGGCCGGATACTCACTCGTGCGCTTTTGTCGCACACCAAGCGGCGCGTCCAGCCGATGGGACCTACTTCCATGACGGCGCTGAGAACACCACCCGAGTAGCCAATGCGCCAGCGGCCAAAGAGACAGAACAGGATGAAGGAAACCAAAAACACCGTGCCGACCAGAAATGGCAGACCAAACAGGCTGGACACGGGATCAAATCTACCTTCCTTGATCTGCGATCCATAGATGCCGAACATCGACATTCCCGACCAGGCCGCAGTGAATGGAATCAGGAAAATCACCACCAACGGAATTTTGCGATAGATGATGGATCTCCCTTGGATCGGACTTTCCTCGATGCGCACGCCCTTTGGCGGACGTGCCAGATCAATGTTCTCCCCACCGGGGATCGGCACGATTTCGGAAAACGGCATGGTTTTCCCGCAAGCCCGGCAAAGCGCGATGTCGTTGGCGACATTCACGTCAGCCAGCACGATAGCGGATCGGCAGAACTGGCATTGATAGGGAGCGTTCATGGCGATTTCTCCCGCACCACGCCGAAGTCCGGCCAGGATGTCACACGGCCTTCGTTGTTCATGAAGTCCGCGATGAGTTTTTCCTCGGTCATCTCGCCACGTTCGGTGAGCTCGGGAATAATATCTTCACACACCCAACGTTGGTATTGCTCATACGTCAGCTGCGGCGGCGGCGGATGATCCGAAAAATCGGGGAATTTGAGATCGGAGACAGTCATAGGTAAGGCTCGATTTGTTTCTCTCGAATACAGCGTCTGTGCGTGGTCCGGAATCATAGATACTTATCCGTCACCGCGCCTTCGCTGGCGGTGGAGACGAGCTTGGCGTATTTAGCGAGCACACCGCGGGTGTAACGTGGCGATGGCTGGACCCAATGCGCCTGGCGACCGGCGATCTCCTCCTCGGTTAGATTCACGTCGATACGGTTGCTGGTGGCATCGATGGTGATCTCGTCGCCATCTTTCAGAATCGCGATGGTGCCGCCGAGATACGCTTCCGGCGTGATGTGGCCGACCACGAATCCGTGGCTGCCACCGGAGAAACGGCCATCGGTGATGAGTGCGACGTCCTTGCCGAGGCCGAGGCCCATCACGGCGCTGGTGGGCCCTAACATCTCACGCATGCCCGGACCGCCTTTCGGGCCTTCCATGCGGATGACGATGACATCGCCTTTTTGGATTTGTTTGCCGAGAATCGCCTTCATGCCGGCGTCTTCCGAATCGAAAACGCGGGCCTTGCCGGTGAAAATCTCGCCTTCCTTGCCGGAGATTTTCGCGACCGCGCCGCCTTCTGCTAGATTCCCGTAGAGGATGCGCAGGTGACTGTCCTTTTTGATCGGATCGGAAACCGGACGAATGATCTGCTGGCCTGCAGGATAGGGTTTGGCGAGCTTTTCCAAATTCTCGCGCATCGTGCGACCGGTCACTGTCATGCAATCGCCGTGCAGCAGTCCTGCATCGAGCAACATTTTCATCAGCGGAACGGTGCCGCCGATATTCACGAGGTCCGCCATGACGTATTTGCCGGATGGTTTCAAATCGGCGAGCACGGGGACGTTTTTCCCGATGCGCTCGAAGTCATCGATGGTGATATCAATGCCGGCCGACCAAGCGATGGCCGGGATGTGCAGCGCGGCATTGGTCGAGCCACCGAGTGCGATGAGCACGGTGATGGCATTTTCAAACGCCTCTTTGGTGAGGATGTCACGCGGCTTGATGCCGAGTTGGATCAGGTTGAGCACGGCGGCTCCGGCGTCGAAACAATCGCGCATTTTATCATCCGAAATGGCGGCCTGCGCCGAGCTGTTCGGGAGCGACATTCCGAGCGCCTCGATCGCGCTGGCCATGGTGTTCGCGGTGTACATGCCGCCGCAGGATCCGGCACCGGGAATCGCGCAGGACTCCACGGTTTCCAGCTCTTCGTCCGAGTATTCGCCGCTCGCGTGTTTGCCGACCGCTTCAAACACGGAAACGATATCGAGATCCTTTTGCTCACCCTTGATCGTGGCGCAGCCGGGCATGATCGTGCCGCCATAAACAAACACCGACGGGCGGTTCATGCGCGCCATCGCCATCAGGCAGCCCGGCATGTTTTTATCGCAACCGCCGATCGCCACAAAGCCGTCCATGCCTTCGCAGCCGACCACGGTTTCGATCGAATCCGCGATGACCTCGCGGGAAACCAGCGAGTATTTCATGCCCTCGGTGCCCATCGAAATGCCGTCCGAGATGGTGATCGTATTGAAAATGATGCCCTTGCCGCCGGCGGCATTCACGCCGTTGGATGATTCGCGGGCGAGCTTGTCGATGTGGACGTTGCAGGGCGTCACCTCGCTCCAGGTCGAGGCAATGCCGATCTGGGGCTTTGCAAAATCCTCCTTATTGAAGCCGACGGCGTAGAGCATGGCGCGGCTCGGGGCGCGGTCCGGGCCATCAAGCATCGGACTGGAAAACGGGCGTGTGGTATCGTTCATCGCACGCGCAGCATCCGGCCAGACCGGGGGCCGCGTCAAGGCAGGGAAACGGGAAACACGCAGGTCACTTGGCGACCCGCCGGGCGAAATCCGCGATTTTCCCGACAATCCTATCGCCCGCCACTTCAAACAAATCGTTGTGCCCGGCATCAGGGATCTTAATGAATACCCTGTCGGCTGAGGCAGAAGCCTCCGCCAAGGAGCGGCCATGCGAAACCGGGATGACCTCATCGTTTTCGCCGTGGATCACCAGCAGCGGCGTATCCATTTCCCGGATCAGTTTCAAATTCTGAAAGCGGTCGCGGGGAAACAACGGCAAAGGAAAAGCCACCCGAAAGGCCGAGGTAAAGGGCGCGATCAACACCAAACCCGCAGGTTTCTCACCCGCAGCAAGCCACGTGGACGGACCACCGCCGACCGAGCGACCGACGATCACAATCGACTCCGCAGGCACTCCGAGTCCGCGCAAATGTTTCCATGCCGCATGGATGGCGCGTTTGCACGATGCCTCGCCCGGAGTGCCGGTGGATTCCCCGTATCCTGGGTAGTCGTAGGCCAACACCCCGAAACCCATCCCGTGCCATGCCTGATAGAGTTCGAGCGCCTGCCCGAGATCCTCCGCGTTTCCATGGGAATAGAGCAAAGTCGGCAGGCCCTCCGCCGCAGGCAAATAAATCGAAGCAATCTGCTCATCTTTCTCGGTGCGCAGTTGGAACAACCCTTTCAAATCCGCGCCATACGACGGAATGGGCGGCATGAATAGAATGCGGTCCGCCAAAAACACCGCGATAAAACAAAGGATCAGATAGATCCAAACCAACGATTTGAAAGGCCGCTTCCAATTCCACTCGCCGATCAAAACGCGCTTCCAATTCATACTCCGTGACCCTGCCGGAACCCGACTTCCATGCAAGAATGAGTTTCTGGTTTGCGAATGGAAAATTTTCGGCATCTTTCCGCCGTGGATTCGATTACACAGGCAGTGCTGGGAGCCGCAGTGGGGGAAATGATGCTGGGCAAGCGCATGGGAAACCGCGCCTTGGTGTGGGGTGCCTTGTTTGGAACGCTGCCGGATTTGGATATCATATTCACCCCGTTCTTCGATACGGCAGGCAATCTGTGGTGGCACCGCGGGCCGAGTCACTCGTTGCTGGTGATGATCCTGGCCTCATGGGCGCTCGCGCCGCAGCTGGCGAAACTCTGGAAGCGCGATAAAATCAGCAAGGCGCTGGCTGGCGGGTTCGTCTTCGCCGCGTGGAGCACGCATGTGTTGATCGATTGTTTCACGGTCTACGGAACGTCCGTGCTGTGGCCATTTCCCGCGCCGCGGGTGGCTTTCAACAATTTATTCATCGTCGATCTGCTATTTATGCTGCCGATGTTGGTGGCGCTGGTCTGGCTGGCGTTTCTCCGCACGAAAAAACAATTACCCAAACGGCGGCGGCTGAATGCCTGGGGCTTGGGGATTTCCGCTGCGTATGCCTTGTTGAGCGTGGGGATGAAATTCGTGGCGTCGGCGGGTTTCGATGCGGATTTGGCGAAGCGGGGCACGGTTTTCAATCGTCGGATGGAAGCCCCCACGCCGTTCAACATCTTGCTCTGGCGCTCGGTGGTCGATCGCGGCGACGAACTTTGGGTGGGCTATCGCTCGGTCTTCGAGATGCCCTCGTCACCCGTGCGGTGGACGATTTACCCAAAAGGCGCGGACGCCCTCGCTGGCATGGAAAATCTGCGGGAGGTCAAAACCCTGCAATGGTTTTCCGATGGCTGGTGGATCGCCCGCCCCCATGCAAAGGGCGCATGGATCGGCGACTTACGCTTCGGCGAAACCCGGAATTGGGGCGAAAAAAAAGGCATGGTGGACAGCCGCCTGGCGTTTTCTTGGAAAGTCATGCCAACTGAAACCGGCGACCACCTGCGCACCATCCAGCCCAACCGCGGCGATCCAAGCGAGACTCTGCGACGGATGGGCCGGCGCATCGTCGGCAATCGCGAAGCATGGGAGGCAAATCCGCGGCTGGCGGGCACAACCGTGAGTTTGCCGGAATTCCTCGCCGTGGAGGAATGAGCCTTGGTTTCCATCCAGGTTGAAAATCCGCTCTTTAATCGGCTCCAGAATGGGGCTATAAATCTTCCCAGTGAAAGTAATCTCCGCCCTCATCACCATGGCCATCACCGCCGTGGCGGCACCCAGTGATCCGGGCGAAACGGCCGTGCATTTCCTCGAAAAAGTGCGGGCCAAAAACCTCGACCTGGCTCCTGGAGCGGACACCGCACTCTCCCCGCAAACCAGCGAAGTGAAACGCAAGGAAATCGCCCGCCGCATCGAGCGCATGGCGCAAGACCTCGGTGACGATCCACTCGAAGTCGGTGCCATGAAACTCGATGGCGATCTCGCCGGCGTGCTCGTCCGGAAAATCAGCGGCTTCGATCCGAACCGCATGCAGATTTTCCCGATCGCCTTGGTGAAACGCGGCACCGAATGGACCGCCGCCCCGGTGCCTGCATCATTTGAAAACTCCGGCGTCCGCCACGCCACCGCACTCCGCCAACGATTGAAAACCCTCGAAGACTGGATGCTGCGTGAACAAGTCCTTGATCTGGCACACCTCCGCGATCAATCGGCCGAACGCATGCGGCACAAAATCGAAGAAAAACTCCCCGCCACCACACTCCGTGCTCTCGATTACCAACAAGTCGTCGCACGCTTTATCAACGCCACCAAAACGCGGAACCTGCCAGAAATATTCGGCCTGCTCGGCGGCTTGTCCGCCGAGCAGCCGCCGGACTGGCCAGAGCGTATCATGGCCGCCCAGAGCGCCGTGGCCGCCGGCTCCGAAGTCACCTCGCCATGGCGCTTGTTGATGTCCAACGACGTCCTCCAAACGATCGTGCACCAAGAGGAGGCGGATCGGAGCGCCTTGATTTCCATCGTCTGCCTTGACCCCTCCGGCTCCGCGACCGCCGCCTCTCGCCCCTCCTTGCAACTGGTTCACCTCGATCTCACCAAATCCAAGGATGGCCTATGGCGCATCAACCTTCCCGGCTATTTCCTGCAGAAGAGCGCAAGCCCTGATAACGAATCTGACGAGGAGCCCGCAGAGGAGGCCGATGACCAGCTCGATGCCGACCTGCTGGACGCGTTCCCCGCAAAACTCACGGAGTCCTACCCCGCCAGCCCACAGCCCACTGCGGAAAATGCTCGGAACGCAGTGATGTCGGCGCTTCATGAAGGCGACCTGCCAGCCATCATCCGTCTGATCGACTTAAGTGGGGATTCTAAAAGCGCCCGCGAATCCTGCGTCCGCGCCGCCCAAGTCTGGTGGTTGTTCCGCGCACCTTCAGCCGTGCGCCGTGCCTTGCCACTCGGTCTGAACGAGGAACGGGACCACGCCGCCGCCACCTTCCAGTTTTTCTCAAGCCGCAGCCCAGATCGCTTAGATCTCCAGATTCTGTATTTCAAAAAAACCGCCGCCGGCTGGCTTTGGACTCCAATCCCAAGTCCGGCGACCACTCAATCGTTCAGCGAATGGTTAGGACTCCAGACCGAAAAATGGCGCGACCAATGGCAGGACGTGTTGCTAAGTGATTGCCCTGTGCTGGAGAAACTGCCGGAGGCCGACGCGCCGACGGAGAAAGAATGCCGCAAATTGGTAGAGTCATGGCTCCAAGCGGTTCACGCCGGAGATATCATGGCGGCTCTGCGCCTCACCGCCCGACTCAATATGCCTGAGAGCAAGGATAGCTTGCTCCGCAACCAGGGCTATGAAATGAGCGACGCCCGCAAAAACAAGCGCCCGCCCGCCATCGGGGGTGTTTACCGGGACAAAAACTGGGCCGCCGTTGGCACTCAAATGGAATCTGACAAAAAACTCACCTTTCCCCTCTATTCCGTTGTCAACACACCGTCCGGACCACGCATCCTACCTGAAATCGATCTGTCGGCATCCAGCAAACGCAGCCGCGATTTCCTCAATAAAACCACGTTGAAGCGCCTCACAAAATTCAATCCCGACGCGGCCACTCAACTCGAAAAACTCTTCGCCACCCATCAGGAACAAGTCCTCAAACAAGCGCAACCCTAAGCAAGGCAATCTCAAGATTGCGTCGAGGGCGTGCAGAGCTCGACGACGATGCCGTCCTTGTCCCGCACGAAGGCGACAATCTGACCCCACGGCTTGGCGGTCGGCGCGGAAATAGGGACGGCCCCGGCGGCAAGCGCGCGGTCGTAAGCGGCTTGGACATCGTCGGTGACGAAGGCCAATTCGAAGCCAGCGGGCGGCCGCTTCGGGTCGTTTTCCTCAAACCCGCAGGGCAGGTTGGATTTTGCCAAACCATTGGCGGCGAAGGCCAAGGTGGTGTTGCCCGTGTCCATCTCCGCATACATCCCCACCTCATGGACGAAACGGCGGCTCAGCCCGAATGCATCTTCGTAAAATGCCACCGAACGAGGCACGTCCTTCACATAAAGTATCGTGTAGCCGAGTTTCATGGCCGGAATTTTAATGAAATTCTGACCCTCAAGACAAGCAAAGTCCCGCCCGAGATCAAAAAACGCGCAGTTTTCCGCAACAGAACCCGGCGTGCTGGAGCAGGGAACGCGAAGCAAGTTGGGTTGCGCCATGGAGCGCTGGCTTTAGCCCAATGCCTTTAAGGATTCAAAAATAAATCATAGCGCTGCGCATGTTTTGCTGATGCTTTTTAAACAGATGTTTTGATTGGACGGATGTCTGTCGCATCCACACCCAATCATTCGTTCTTCAGTGATTTCCCCAAAGCCTTCAACCGACATTCTGGGCTAATTTTCTTGACTCGGGCCGCACACCGAATACCAGATTTTTAATCTCAAGAGATTCAGAATTTCAGCAACCAGTCCGGAATCATTTTTGAAGTAGTCAGAAGTGGTATCTTTATGAAATACATTTGCCGTTCCCTCGCAAGAGTCGTGTTGTCTTTTGTCGTCGCAGCTCTAAGCTCCACCGCTCAGGCTGTGATGCAGCCGACCGAGCTAATCATTCAAAAAGTCTTCGGCAGCGCCAGCTATTCGGTGGACGGTAAGTGGCAGCCGCTGGCGGATGGCATGAAACTGGCGGCCGGCGCGGTTCTCAAAACCGGCGCCAATTCCACCGTGGATCTACTTATGCCTGCAAGCGCCACAGCGCTACGGCTGATCGCCGACTCGGAGTTGCGCCTTGACCGCCTGAACAAGGAATCCGCTGGTGAAACAACGATCAGCGAAACCTCGATTACACTCGTTGCCGGAGCACTCGCAGGCACACAGCGCAAGTTGGACTCACGGTCGCGCTTCCAGATCAACATTGCGGACGGAGAGATCCAGATTGTGGGCACCAAGTATTTGGTCCGGGCGGATGGTGCCGTCTCTGTTATTGAAGGAAAGGTTACGATCAACTACACCCTCCCTAACAACGGCGGCTCGGTCAAATTCACCATCACAGCGGGGTTCTCCTTCGACCCGGCGCTCGGCCAGGTCATTCCGACCACGCCTGCTTACCTTAAAAGCATCATCGCGGATATCAATACAACCAAGAATAATGCCGATGTGTTCAAGGTCGGCGGCGGTGCCACGCTGGTGGTGAAACCTAAAGAGGTGGTTTCTCCCCCTTGATCCCATTTCCGGGAGCTCCAAATATGATCGCTACGGAGCGCTGGCTTGAGCCCAATGCCTTTAAGGATTCGAGTTTGGGATGGGCGCCAAGGGGCGAAACGTGTTCGCCCTGACCATGAGGTGGCAATGAAAAGCACTTCGCTCACATCATTGACTTTTCATGGACATCGGCGGACACATTCCGCCGCTCCTTGTTTCATTCGCTTTCCTTGGATCGCTGCCTTTACCCGAATCCTTAAAGCCCGCGCTCCGCAAACAGGCTAGGTTAGACAGATCGTGGACCGTGGATCGGAAGTAGGGCGCGGGGCGTTCTCTCCTCCCTTAGAACTTCTAACGATTAACGTATAACACTCTCCCAAACCATCAACCTATCCGAAGCTTCATTGCGTGATAATCGGATCTGTGCTATAGTACACGATTCAAACAAGGAGGTGATGCATGATAAAACAGTGCTATTTTTGTTTTTCTAAAATGATTGGGGTGCTTGTCGGCGCCATTATCATTTCCGCGGCGGTGATAGTGCGGGCGGATGTTCCTGATGCCACGTCCGCGCGCTTTGGCGGCCTCTATAAAGTGGCTTCAAGCACGGATCCGACGATTCCTGCGACCGAGACGCGCGAGTATTTTTTCGACTTTGGGCGGGGGATTCAGGCGGAAAACCTCAGTGGCAGCGTAGCCATTTCGGTCCGCCAGAATCCACATGTGAAAATCCGGATGTTCGTCTGGCAGTATTTCCCGGAAACAGGAAAAATGGTGATCGGAAATCCTTATGCCGAGGGCTCTCGCAAAGCGGTTGCGATGGGAGCATGGCAGATGAAAGGGCTTGCCAATGGTGTGCTTTTCGAGCGCGGAAGCTATCAAATCGTGCTCCAGCGGGCGGCTGAAGGTGATTACTGAGAGCTGAAACCTCACATGATCCGGTCCACGAGCGGCTCGTGGGCAAGGAAGCGGCGTAGGTTTTCCAAGAAATGGCGCACCAGCGTTTCATCTTCCGCGTGGTGACCGCCGGCGATGTGCGGGGTGATGAAACAATGGGGTTCGAGACGCAGCGGGTGGTCGGACGGCAGCGGTTCGGGGTCGGTCACATCGAGCCAAGCGGCGGAAAGGCGGCCTGAGCGCAGCGCGCGGACGAGCGCGTCCTGATCCACGGTGGTGCCGCGGCCGATGTTGTGAAAGACGGCGCCATGTTTCATGCTGGCAAACAACTCGTCATTCACAAATCCACGGGAGGCGGGGTTGTCCGGCAGGATATCGATGACGTGATCTGCGGCGGCGAGCGCGGCCGGCAGATCGTGCGCGGTGACCACCGGCACGCCTTCGTCGCCGAGCGGTTGGCGGCGCATCGCGGTGATGTGCATGGCGAAGGGCTCCAGCAATTTTACCAACTGTTTGGCGATCACGCCGTAGCCAAGGATCACCACGCTTTGGCCGTGGAGCGAACGCGAGGCGCTCCGCAGGCCGAGCCATTCCGGTGATCCATTCGGCGCGCGGCTGGCGAGCGCCTGCGGCAGCATCCGCGAATTCGCCAGCATGAAGCTGAAGACATGCTCGGCGCAGGCTTGCGCATAGACGCCGGAGCTGTTGGTCACGATGATGCCTCGCTCGGCGATGGTTTGGCGGAACTCGGGAGTGTCATAGCGCGTGAAGCCAGCCGAGCTGACTTGCAACCACCTCAGGCCAGTCGCCGCGTGGATGCTCTCCAGATGTGGCTGGCCGAAGGCAATTTCCGCCCGCGAAAACGCCGGGTCCGGCGCTGCTTGCGCGAGCACCGAGGAGGCTGGCTGCGCAGGTGTGAGCAAGGTGTGGCCAGCCGTGCCATCACGCAGAAGGCGGGCAGCGTGTTCACCTAACAGAGGATCGGAGAAAATCGTCATCGGCTTCATGGCGGAGTGATCGTTACGACAGAATGCCCGGGTGGCAAGGCTAGCGAAGCACGGAGCGTTCCAGTTGAGGCGTCACCTCATCAACACACGGCGCAACCGGATGCGATTGTAGCGCTGGGCTAAAATGCACGGCAGATTCGCCATCACCGCGTAAACGATGATCACAAGATCCGCCCACCAAGGATTCCACAAGAAAAACACCGGTACGAATGCAAGCGCGCACCAATGGCATAACTCGCCTCGCCAGGTTTCCTGAATAAAACGCCGCAAATAACCGGCATCCTTCCCAGCTAGACGGCGTTTCGCAAAACCGCCACCAAACCACCCGGCCGCATCCGGCAACTTGTCTTTCCAAGATTTAATCCGGAAAACGTGCTCAAACATCCACGATTCATGCTTCCCCGTGCCAAAACAGAAAGGATGAAACCACTCAACCGGCAGCCTGGTGAATAACCATGCGAGACCTAACTGAATCACCGGCCAGCCGACACAGTTCAGCACGACGATCCACAAAACTGGCAGTTCAATCAGCATGGATTTCCCGTCCTTTCCAGCTGACTTTTTTCCCCGATCGCAAAGCCGACCAACCAAACACCCCGAAAAAAAACATCAGCGGCACCGGATAGAAAAGAATGCCCGTCCAATGGAATGAGCCGATCTTCCGGCTGATCATGCCCACCTGAAACACACCGAGGAAATAAGCCCCTAGCCATAACTGCCAATCGCTGGCCATCATCTCGCCCAGCAGCGGCAGCATCAGCCCGGTCATCCAAGCCACGACGAGCAACAAGATCCATGGCGGAGTGCGCACCGCACCGGAAGCGAAACCCTTGGTCCAGCCTTCCACCAGCGACGCAAACCCCTGCGGATACATCCGGAATGAGATCATGTTGCGGCCGATCACACTGCACACCGGAATGCCCGCCTCGCGGAACTCCTCGGCAAGCCGGAAGTTTTCCAACACCCGGCCGCGCACGGATTCGTGACCTCCCACTTTCTGATAGTCCTCGCGTCCAACCAGAAAACACTGCCCGGACAATCCATCCGGAACCGTGCCCGCGGCCATGCTGAAGTTGAAGAACAGCGAGAGATCTTCGTAAGGCTTCCGGACCGCATGATAAGGCAGCACGGAAAATGCTCCGCCCGGATAATGTGCGAGCATGCGCGCAAGACCCCCGACCTCGAAACAAGTGTCAGCATCAATGAACAGGAAATGCCCGCCGCTGGCCGCCAACGCGCCTTGGTGGCAGGCCCAGGTTTTCCCGCGCCAGCCATCGGGCAGCGGCGCGGATTCGATCACAGTGGCCCCCAGCTTGCGCGCGATCCCGGCTGTGTCATCGGTGGAGCCGTCATCGATCACCAGAATTTCATGCGGCCTAACGGATTGCGCCGCCAACGATTCTAACAAAAAAGGCAGATTGTGTTCCTCGTCACGCGCCGGGATGATGATGGAAACCCGCGAGGGAGGAGCGGCCGCGGCACTCACGCCTCGTCCAGCAAACCGGGCGGCGACGATGAATCCACATACCCAGAGAATGAGAAAAAGAGCGATCATTTGCAGTCCCGTGCCAGCAGAGTCCCCCATACCCGCGTATTCCGCAAGCCCGCCGTCATGCGAGTGGATCTACGGTTTGGATAGCAGGCCTATTCCACCACTGAAACACCAGCGTCACTGGAAAACTGATTTTCCCTCCATTTCCCACGCCTGCAATCGTTTCACCCCTGATTTTCTCCGGGCTTTCAGCTCCGCCAATGTTGACATGCCCGGATAATGCTTTTGGATAGGCTACACGATGACCGAGCGCAATGACCGATCACGGCCGCAGATCAAAAGGCGTCCGCCTGACGGTTCCAGCCATGGCGCACCTGTGTTGTTCGGGGGCTTGTGGGCCTTGCTCTTTCTAATGACTTTCCTTGTGGCTGGTCCGTGGGCGGGGTTTCACGGGGTGTTGCTGGGTGGTCTCGGCCTGCTGGTGGCGCTGCGCCCGCCCCAAGCCCGATTGCCCGGCGCTTGGTGGGCTCTTGCCATGATTTTCGCCCTAACCGGTGCTGCCGAATTCCTGCCCGCGGGATGGTTTCCCGTGCCGGAGTGGCGGCGCGGACTGGAGTCGCTTGGTGTCGAAACGGGGGCTTTGGTGACCATCCAGTCGCGGCAGGCGGCGGAGGCGTATGGATTGTTTGTCCTCACCTTGTTTGCTGGATTGTGGATGACCGGTCATCGGCCTTCGCCCGCCCAAATCCGTTTGTGGGCGCTGGTCTTCACTCTCGGTGTCGCCTGTTACGCATTGCTGGCAAGGTTCGCACAAGACTCGCCCCACTTCGCCGCGACCTTTAGCTCACAACATTTCGGGTTTTTTCCGAATCGCAACCACAGCGCCACCTACCTCTCGATGGGGGCCATCTGCGGTCTCGGTTGTGTGCTCCAGGCATTGCGTGACAAACGTTTCGTCATCCTTGCCGTCGCGCTCGCCGCCACCGCCCTCTGCCTGTGGGCTCTCGCCAGTTGGTCGATCAGCCGTGCCGGCGTCGTCTTGATCGCCACCGGCGGACTGCTCTGGGTGTCGATGCTGGGCCCTCGTTACCTTGGTCGCCACGGCATCTGGGCCATCGCTCTCATTGCCATCACCGCCGTCGGCTTGTTTCTCATCGCCAATACAGAAGTGCGGGAACGGCTGACGGTCACTGCGGAAAAGGCCGGATCAGTGATCGGAGCGGATCCGCCCGCGGATCCTGACGGGTTGAAATCCGCGCTCGATTCCAGCCAGAACCTCGATTTCCGCATCCCCGTCTTCCTCGATACCCTTGGACTCATCCGCGAGTTTCCATGGACCGGCATCGGCGCCGGCCAATTCTTCTACGTTTTTCCACAGTATCGAAAACTTACCATCATCGCCAATGATGCCGACGTCTATCACCCGGAAAGCGATTGGCTGTGGATGGTTGCGGAAACGGGCATTCCTGCCACCCTCGCGCTGCTGACCTTGGTCGCGCTGGCCTTTTGGAAATCCCTCAAAGGCATTCGGCATGGCCGCGACTGTGCCCTGCGTGCCGCCTGTCTCGTTGCTGCCATGCTGGTGCCCATCCATGGATTTTTCGATGTGCCCGGCCACCGCATCACGCTCGCATGGAGCGCGGTCTTCCTGTTTGTCCTGTCCCTCCCCCCTCCCGCCGCAGAAACCTCACCCTCCGCCCCGCGCGCCTGGCCTTCCTGGCTGCTTGCATCGTGCCTGCTTCTGGCATCCGCATTTCTGATCCGCGCCCAGTGGTTCAAAGGCCCACAACCCGCTCTCACCACTGCCCATTCCGTCACTCGCCAAACCCTCGATCTCTATCAGCAGAATCTCAAATTGCAAAAAATGGCGACCGCCGAAGGCCGGACCTACCAACCGGATCCTGCCAACGATCTCCTCGAACAAGCGCTCCAACTCGTCCACTCCGCCTCCCGCAGTCTGCCGCTCAATCGCGAACTCCTGCGCTTGGAAAGCTCACTCGCCTTGCAGTTCGATGATAAATACCCGCTCGCCGACCGAGCCTACGCCCTCGAACTCGCGCTCGACCCCATCTGGATCGCCGCTCCCCTCCGCCAAGCCGCCGCCTGGAGCGCACTCGATCCCCCCAAAACCATGGCCCTCTGGCAGGAAGCCTTACGCCGCGCGGACCGCATCGATGCCCTCAAACCCGGCACCACCACCTCCCGCGACCAGACACTCCAGCGGATCCGGCAACAGGCAAAGGGCAAACCCGAACTCGAAAGCTGGAGCCCCGCTTCTGTTGGATCTTGAGGTTTTTTTATGGTGGTTTGAAATTTCTGCTGCAATGATCCGTCCGATCCACGAGATCTCCATTACGTCTATGAATCATCAGCGGACGAATCAACCCTGCGCGACCCCCGTCACTAGCAAGTGCGGTTTCTCCTCCGCCGTGCCCGGCATCTTGGTTCTCCTAACATGTTCGGCGGCGGGTTGGGGTGCGGAAACCGCCACCCCATTGATCACTCCCGCAATCACTCCGGCCCAGGAAAAGCCGAAGGATCAGGCCGCTCCCGCTCCTGCCCTCGGTTTCCCTGCGTCGCCAGCGGATGCCAGCGGCTTCAACGCGCTGCCCGGCGATCCGAATGCAGTCCTACCGGGCATAGATGAACTCCCCGCCCCAATGACTGCGGAGGACCTTTCAAAAATCACCAATTCCCTACCTGCGGACAGCAAGCCCCCAACACTCGACTTCGATTCTAACGACGGAGATTTTGCCGATCCCCTTAAACCCTCGCCCCGCACGCCTTCGAGCGGGCCATCGGGCCCGGGCATGACTGGCGCATGGCCGAACGGGTTTTCCGATTCGCCAGCGAACATACCAATCGGCGACGGCGTGCTGGATGACCTGCGTGAAGGTCTCGAATTCTCCGCCTCACTCAGCGGCACCTATGATACCAATCCCTCGCAAGGCTATGCCGCGACAGATGATTCGGGCCAGGGCGACTTTTTCACAACCCTCGGCGGAACCGCTGCTTACCGGTCCACCGCATCCACTTGGACCTATGGTGCCACCTATTCCGGCAGCTACAACCAGTATTTCAACCAATCGGAGCTCAGCGGCCACAACCAGAGCGCCGGCGCCTCTCTCAACTATCAAGGCGGCCCGCTAACCGCCGCACTCATCATCGGCATCAACTACGGCAGCGGCGCAAACCGTTACTATGCCTCGGTCGTCGATGAAATCAGCTTCAATTATAGCCTGAATGCACAATACCGCATCAGTCCGAAAACTTCCATCACCGGCGACTTTTCACAAAACTTGACCAGCGTATCAGGCGATGACGTATCTGATACCGATGCTTTCAATCTCGGAATCGCCGCCCTATGGCATTACTCGCCGCTCCTCGAGTTCGGCCCAGGCATTCGCTACACCTCGGACAGCCGCAGCAATGCCGGACTAAGCCGCACCTCCATCGGGCCGACCGTGACGGCGAATTACCAACTCGCCAAAAAAGTTTCACTCACCTCACGCATCGGCATGGACTTTGCGGAATACGACAATGGAGAATCGGTCGATCCCTCGTGGTCCACCTCCATCAGCTTGAATTACCAGGCCTCACGTCTTTGGGGCATGAATCTCTCGTTGCAACGGGATGCCCAGACCTCCTACACCGCCGCCAATGAATTCGAGGAACTCACCTTGCTCCGCCTCGGCTACAACCGCCGGATCCGCCGCGCCTCGTGGACTCTCGGCATGGGTTGGGAAACCCGCCCCTCCGAAAATTCGAACTCTTCCTCCCAATCGGACCGCGATTACCTGAGCTTTGATACCGCCTTGAGCATGCCCGTGTTCGCGGATACCTGCAACGCCAGCATCTTCATGCGCTACAGCGACCAAAGCGGCGATGCCAATGAAGCCTGGGACTCCTTCCAGACCGGCTTCAACATCAGTCGCAGCTTCTAACAATCGCTGCCCGTCCTCGCTCGCTCAATGCCTTTAAGGATTTGATAAACGCGGCCATCCCTGGAACGCGCATGAAACAAGGAGCGGCGGAACGTGTCCGCCGATGCCCATGAAAAGCCAGTGAAATGAGCGAAGCGCTTTTCTTGGCGCCTTGGCGTCTTGGCGGTGAAATAATCCAAGTTACTCGGGAGGTTAATGAGTCTGCTCACGTCCGCAATC